>OGDS01000002.1_pt1 | contig 272548 bp, 237 predicted proteins | sample 1570351 | NCBI WGS metagenome assembly OGDS01 (sample SAMEA2581974, study PRJEB24529) | metagenome | biome: Human gut stool | place: China | collected 2011
TGCATGTGTTAAGCACGCCGCCAGCGTTCATCCTGAGCCAGGATCAAACTCTCATGTTAAAAGTTGATCTCAGTCAAGTTAAACTTGGCTAATTCGTTCATTCAGATAAATCTGAATTTACTGTTTTAAAGGTCTTCAATTTTCATTGAAGCGTTCTGATTGATTCTCAAAATCTTTCAAGGTTTCTCACTGTTCAGTTATCAATGTTCTTTGTTTGCTCTCTTGCGACAGCTTGATTATTCTATCAAATCGCTGTTCGTTTGTCAAGCATTTTTTTATTTTCTTGAACTCTGTTTTAAGTTCTCTGTCTTGCGACAGCTTGATTATTCTATCAAAATGTTTTGCATTTGTCAAGAACTTTTTTCTTTTGCATATCTGTTTTAAGACAAAAGAAAGCGCAGGGGGTGGGATTCGAACCCACGCGCCCTTGCGGACAAACGGTTTTCAAGACCGCCTCGTTATGACCACTTCGATACCTCTCCATATTTTAATTTTTTTCAATTAAAAATCGCTGTTTGTATCAGCGACTTTGTTATCTTATCAAAAAGTCCTATACTTGTCAACAGATTTTTTAAAATTTTTTCAAAGTTTTTTCGACAAAGATTTCTGCGATTGCCAGATCCTCCGGTGTGGTGATTTTGATGTTTTCATACGCACCTTCTACCACCTTGCAGCGCACCCCTGCATATTGTTCTACAAGCATCGTATCATCCGTTATATTGTGGGTGTCTCCATTTCTTTTTGCCTCGTACATTGTCTCATAAGCCCGACGAAGCAATGGTACCTGAAATGTCTGCGGTGTCTGAATCTGGTATACAAATTTTCGTTCCGGCGTCTCTACCCCATAATGATCTGTATCCACAATCTTGATCGTATCCTTTGCAGGAACGCCGACCGTACAGGCTCCGCATTCTCTTGCACACGCAATTGAAGCTGATATCATTTCTGCTGTCACGAACGGACGCGCACCATCATGGATCAGCACAATATCGTTTTCTTCCTCTGCTCCAATCGCAGATAATCCCTGATAAACGGAATCATAGCGTTCTTTTCCACCGATACAGATATTCCAAACCTTTGCAAACTGATACTGTTCCACCAGTTCTTTCTGGCAATGTTCTACAAATTCTTCCTTTGTCACAAGCACTATCGAATCTACTTCGGGATGCTCATCAAAAGCCCGCAACGAATAATACAGCACTTCATGCCCTGCGACTTCCAGAAATTGCTTTGCCTTTTCACTTTTCATACGGCTGCCAACGCCTGCCGCAAGTACGATTGCTGTTACCATTATCTGCGTTCCCCAATCTTTAAATTCGGTATTGCATTCAGATCCAGTCCATCCCGGATGCCCGCCATATAATTATGATAGCCCGCCACACCGATCATCGCTGCATTATCTGTACAAAAGATTGGCGATGGATAGTAAAACTGCAAGCCCTGTTCAGATGCCACACGCTGCATATTCTCCCGAAGGGAGCTGTTCGATGCCACGCCTCCGGCTAACGCCAGCTTCTTACAGCCATATGCTTTTGCCGCGCGCACCGAATTGTCGGTCAGCACATCCACAACCGCTTGTTGAAACGAAGCAGCCACATCTGCCCGGTTGATCTCCTGATGTTTCATCTCACAGCCGTTCAGGTAATTCAGCACTGCGGATTTCAAGCCACTGAAAGAAAAATCATACGGTGCATCTTCCATAAATGCACGTGGGAAATGAATTGCCTCTTTATTGCCCTCTTTGGCAAGCTTGTCAATCTTTGGTCCGCCCGGATATCCAAGTCCGATTGCACGTGCGACCTTGTCAAATGCCTCGCCCGCCGCATCGTCTCTTGTCCGCCCTACAATCTCAAATGTCGTATAGTCCTTCACATAGACCAGATGGGAATGTCCACCAGAAGCTACCATACACATAAACGGTGGTTCCAGATCCGGATGCTCAATATAATTCGCCGCAATGTGTCCCTCGATATGATGCACACCAACCAGTGGTTTCTTCTTTGCATAAGCAACCGCCTTTGCCGCACTCACACCAACCAAGAGCGCACCAACCAGCCCCGGTCCATACGTCACTGCCACAGCATCGATATCATCCCATGTCACATTTGCTTCCTCAATTGCCGCACGAATCACCTGATTGACTTTCTCCACATGCTTCCGCGATGCAATCTCCGGCACTACGCCGCCATACAGCTTGTGAAGTTCAATCTGTGAATAGATAATATTTGATTTTACTTCTCTTCCATCGACAACAATCGCTGCTGCCGTCTCATCGCAGGATGATTCAATTGAAAGTATCGTTGTACTCATAGTAATTCCTCTTTTTCTTTTTGCTTCCTATTCCACTGCCTGCGTCGTCGCAGAACCGCTCGGTAACTGGGATTCTGTCCAGCCATAGATCTTCCACTGGTCATTTTCCTTTACCATCGCATACTGACGGTAAAAATAGCCTAGATTGTCTCCGGTGTTGATCGTAATACACACTTCCAGCGACGCCATATCTTTTCCATCTTTTGTGAAATACTGCACCTGACTTGCTTCTGGAAGTTCACACATCTTGTATGTATATCCCTGTTCCTTTACTGCCTCGATGTCCTTCTGCAGATTCGCCAGACTGTCACTCTCCGGATTCGCCACGAGCAGATCCGTACAATATAACTGCCGCACCTTTTTATTCATGGCATCCAGTTCATCATCTGCCAGTTTCTGTCCATAAAACGCCTTAAAATAGCGGTTATGCAGCTTCGCCACATCACGCGGCGTCTTCGGATATTCCGCCGCCATATCATACTCCATCAGTGCTTCCACTTCGGTCTTTTGCGACGTGCTTCGCTGAATCGAAGAACGGTTGCTCAGATGATTGAAGTACCACAGCACCAGCACGACAAGTAACACCGCTATGATAATGCCTTTGATTGTCACTTCTTTTTTCTTATTTTTTGCCATACAGCATCAATCCTCTTCAAAATTCAAAAACTTTTCTGTGCGATCCTTCGCGATATATCCCTGTGGAAATATCGACTGTACCATCGCCTCGAATTCCTTCGGGCGATTCGTCGCCGGACTGTAATGTGTCAGCCACATTTCATGTACCTGTGCTTCCTTCGCAAGCTCCGCAGCCTCCCGCATCATCATGTGCTTATGCTCCTTTGCCTTTGAAAGCTTCTCCTCCTCGCCATACATGCCCTCGCAGATAAATAAGTCCGCATCTTTCGCGCACTCCGCGATTGCATCTACCGGGCGGGTATCAGTACAATACGTGACTTTCAAACCCTTCCGTGGGCTTCCCATAACCATATCGCTTGTATAGACATTTCCTTCATAATCAACTGTCTCGCCTTTTTGCAGCAGACTCCAATACTGTACCGGAAGTCCTAACGCCCTAGCACGTGCAGCATCGAATTTGCCGGCGCGATCAAGTTCAATATTATACCCATAGCAGGTCACACGATGATTCACACGGAATGCCCGAATCCGCAAACCGCAGATCTCGATGACTTCCTCCGGCTGCTCCAGCTCAATGAATTTGATTTCAAACGGAAGCTCCGGTGCAATGATCCGAAGTGAATTGACCACGCGCTCCAGTCCCTTCGGTCCGATCATTGTCAAAGGCTCTGTCCGCTCGGCATTTCCCATCGTCAGAAGCATACCCGGAAGTCCACTGATATGATCCGCATGGAAATGTGTGATGCAGATCACATCGATTGGTTTAAAACTCCAGCCTTGCAAACGTATTTGATTTTGTGTACCCTCACCGCAATCGATCAGGATACTGCTTCCGTTGTACCGCACCATCAGCGAGGTCAACGCTCTGTACGGAAGCGGCAGCATACCGCCCGTTCCAAGCAAACATAACTCTAACATTCTATTCTCCGTTTTCTGTAAATGCTATCTCATAGATATCTGCATCCTCGTCTGGATGCTTATAATAATTCTTCCGGACAGCAAGCAGATGATATCCATTTTTCTCATACAAATGCTTTGCCGCACCGTTTCCATGCCGTACTTCCAGCAAACCGCGCACAGCATCTATCCGTGCAAATGCAAGATAAGCATCCATCAGTAGCTGTCCAATCCCATCTTTCCGGCATTCCGGGTTGACCGCAATACGCAGCAATTCCGTCTCGTCACCAAGTACATTTGCAAGCAGATACCCACAAGGTGTACCTGCGTCATCCTCTGCAAGCCATAAATGATTGTAGCTTTGCGCAAGGGAATCTGCCACCATCGCTTCTGTCCATGCATCGTCAAATGAGTCTTGTTCCATCTGCGCTACGCGCTGTGCATATGCATTCGACGTTCCCGCCGCCAGCACACACGAGTTCTGATTCTCACCGACTGCTTGTTCTGCAATTTCACAGTTATAATAAACAATCTTCAACTTCTACGCCTGTCCTTCTGCCGCAAGCTTTTCCTCGCGTTCCCGCTCTGCCTGCGATTTGCGCAGATAAATCGGAATCAGATCATCTGCAGGTTCCTGTTTTCCCTGCTTGAAATACTCTGCGCCAAGACTTGCAACCGCTGACGCACGCTGACGGTTCAGGTGTGCCGGTGCGAATGCATATGGTACCTGCATGCATTCTGCAAGTACAGACGCGTAAACCGGACAGCCATCTCCAAGGAAGATCACTTCGCGTCCCATCGCATTTAACTTCTCCGCGAGCGCCCGAATGTCCATTGCCGACTGATCCAGAAACACCTGCATGCCATCCTTCGTAAATTCATAAATGCCTGTATAAACCTGACTTCTTCTCGCATCCATGATCGGGCAGATCAGCTTATCGCTGCCCCACAGATTATACGCAAGCCCGTGACAGGTTGGTACCGAGATAACCGGCTTCTCAAGTGCAAGCCCTAGTCCCTTCACCGTCGCCGCACCGATCCGGAGTCCTGTGAAGGATCCCGGTCCCGCTGCAACTGCAATCGCATCAATCGTATTCAAATCTAACTCTGTCATCTTCACGATCTCATCCAACATCGGAAGCAGTGTCTGCGAATGTGTCTTCTTATAATTTACTGAATATTCCGCTACCAGCAGGTCATCCTCGACAAGTGCCACACTTGCCACCATGCCGGAGCTGTCAACACCTAAGATTCTCATTTCAAAATCTCCTCAACTGTAATCGTTCGATAGTCGAACCCTTTTTCGACGTCTTTTTTTATCGTCACTTTCTTATACTGCGGCGGCAATATATCGTAAATCAGTTCCGCCCACTCGATCAGGCAGACACCATCACCGTCAATCGCTTCATAATAGCCGATCTCATCCATCTCATCGTCACTGCCAATCCGGTAGACATCGAAATGGTAAAACGGCATACGCCCTTCGTCATATTCCTTTAATATCGTAAATGTCGGGCTGCTGATCGGCTCCGTCACGCCAAGTCCTGCACCAAAGCCCTGCGAGAACACCGTCTTGCCACAGCCGAGATCACCATACAGGCAATATACCTCACCGGGCTTCGCCTGTGCCGCAAGTTCTTTGCCGATTGCAAAGGTGTCCTCTGCACTGAAACTTTCTTTCTTAAATACCTTTTCCACTTTGATACCTCTTCAAACTTCTGCTGACTCTCGGCTTGTATCCGGCTGTAAAATTCACAACCGACGCCAGAATCTTACCCTTATCATCGCCCAACTGGTCGAGTGGAATCACAAATGCATGCATCCGGTTCGTGTAGACGGCAAGCATGTATTTCGTCATGAGCAGGCGGTACACGCCCTTCCACTCGAGATCCATATGTTCTTCGCCCTGCGACACGCCGATTCCATTATCGCCAAACGTATAGACGAGCGGCTGCTTATACGAAGGGCTAGTCTTCAACTGCTTGAATGTCTTGAACGCAAGCGAGAGCGGATTGATCACGGTAAACATCAAAGCCACGATAATGAAAATCGCTTTCTGTCTGCCCGATGTCGTGTTCCAGCCGATCACAAGCATCACGATCGCGCCAAAACTCAGCACCAGTCCTAAAATTCCGCTCATGCTTCGATAGTTTGTATTCATTACATAACTAAATAATGCCGGAAATGTCATATTTACACTTTTTGTCTTTGCTTCTGTCATAATTTCCTCCGGTCAGATCTTTATAATTCAAATTCAATCTTCTTGTGCTTATTCTCGTACTCGGAGTATTTTACACCTGCCATCTCGAACATCTTCTTCGACGCCATCGTGCTTTCTGAATCCGCATATTTATCCGACATATAAATCACTTCTTTGATGCCTGCCTGAATAATTGCCTTCGCACATTCATTGCATGGGAACAACGTTACATAACAGCGTGAACCGCGCAATGTACCGCCACCACGGTAATTCAAAATCGCATTTAACTCCGCATGGCAGACAAAGAAATATTTGCTCGCCATTCCTTCGCCTTCCCGGTCCCACGGCATCTCATCGTCGTTGCAACCGGAAGGCATACCATTATAGCCTACGGTTAAGATTCGATTATCCTGATCTACGATACACGCGCCTACCTGTGTATTCGGATCTTTGCTGCGATTCGCAGACATAATCGCAATCCCCATAAAATACTGATCCCATGTAATATAATCACTACGTTTCATAAACCGCACCTCACTTTACGAGCACATAAGAAAACAGCTGCATCACCGCATGGCAATGCAACTGTATTCTAACACATTTATTTTTGTTTGTCACTTTATTATAATGCAGTGCGGATGCGCATGATCATATCAACCTGCTTGCTCTTCTCCCCAAATGCACCCTCGGTCAGTTTGTCTGTCAGGAATGCATATTCCCCGCTCACATCTGCAAGTGTCACATACTCAACCTCACCGAAGACCTTCTCGATCGTCTCCTTGGATGTTGTGTCTGCCACGCGGACGAAGAACCGGCATGCGAAGTTTGCTCTGTCGCCAAGCTCCACCTTATCCTGCTCCCAGATTGTCATGATATTTGTACCCTGATGCTTCACGGCATCAACGACATCGGCTACAACTGCACTTGCAGTTGGAAGCTTACCGGCGCCCTTGCCATAGAACATTGTATCGCCAAGCATATTTCCGTTCACGAAAATACCGTTGAATACGCCATTGACATGTCCGAGCGGATGATCGCTGTCGATCATGAACGGCGCTACCATCGAATAGATCTTGCCATCATCTTCCCACTTGCTTGTACCAAGCAGCTTGATGCTTGCATGCAAAGCCTTCGCATATTCGATATCAGTCTTTGTGATCTTCGTAATTCCTTCTGTATAGATATCCTGATAGTCTACCTGCTTGCCTAATGCAAGGGATGTCAGAATTGCAATCTTACGGCAGGCGTCATAGCCTTCCACGTCAGCTTCCGGATTACGCTCTGCATAGCCCTTCTCCTGTGCACGCTTCAGCACTTCCTCGAAAGACTTGCCCTCGTCTGTCATCTTCGACAGAATATAGTTTGTTGTACCATTTAAAATACCAGTAATCTCTGTGATCTCATCTGCAGTCAGAGACTGGTTCAACGGACGAATGATTGGAATACCACCGCCAACGCTTGCCTCAAACAGGAAGTTTACATTGTTTGCCTTTGCAATTGCCAGAAGCTCTGCACCGTGTGCTGCAACCAACTCTTTGTTGGAGGTACAAACACTCTTACCTGCCTCTAATGCCTGCTTCGTGAAATCATACGCCGGCTTAATGCCTCCCATTACCTCTACGATAATCTTTACTTCCGGATCGTTCACGATCACATTGTAATCATGTACAAGCACCTTCTCGACCGGATCGCCAGGGAAATCTCTCAAATCAAGTACATACTTGATATTTACCTCCTGTCCGGCACGCTTATTGATACTTGCGTGATTTTTGTTGATTACCTCTACAACTCCGGAACCTACTGTACCGTAGCCAAGCACTGCAATGTTAATCATTTTCCGCTCATCTCCTTTTCTAATGCGTTTTCAATCTGTCCAAATTCATGATCGGACATCAATGTGTCAACCGCGATACTGATCACGATTTCCTCCTGATTGGATTCCGGCAGCGTCAGTTTTACAACATCCTCTAAATATCCGGTCTCCTCTGTATGTACAACCATCGGAATCTGTTTAATGTCCTCTTCCTCTACATTTACAATTCCGAGCACGGTGTCCACCTCAATCGCAAGCTTCATACCGTGTGTCTCTGTGATCAAAAGCTGCGTCTCTGCTGCCTCCTCCGGCATTCCAAACAGTCGTTTCAGACTGAACACCGGAATCACTTCATTCCTCAGATGAATAATTCCCTTGATGCATGCAGGTCCCATCGGCACGGGTACCACATGATACACATACTCTATGCCATTGATCTTCGTCAGCTTCATGCTGTATTTCTGATCATTTAAGCGAAACACAATGTACTTCGTCACTGCCATGCACATTCCTCCTTATTTCGTAGGACGGATTATTCCGTCTCTTCCTTCGTGTTAATCCATTTCAAATACGCACTGATAAATCCATCAATGCCGCCATCTAATACCGCCTGTGCGTTGCTGCACTCAAAGCCGGTTCGCGCATCCTTCACCATCGTGTACGGCTGCAGAACATAATTCCGAATCTGACTTCCCCAGCCATTGTCAGTCACTTCTCCACGAATGCCCGCGAGCTTGGCTTTGTTTTCTTCTTCTTTCATCATAAAGAGCTTCGCTGTCAGCATCTTCATCGCGGTATCCTTGTTGCTGTGCTGGGATCGCTCATTCTGACATTGTACCACAATTCCAGTCGGGATATGCGTGATACGGATTGCAGAACTTGTCTTGTTGATATGCTGTCCACCGGCACCGCTTGAACGATACGTATCGATTCGCAGATCTTCTGGATTGATCTCTACATGGATGCTATCATCCAGTTCCGGCATCACATCGACCGCCGCAAAGCTGGTCTGCCGCTTGCCTGCCGCATTAAATGGTGAAATACGAACCAGACGGTGCACACCTTTCTCGGATTTCAGATATCCATACGCATGCAACCCATTTACCTGAAATGTTACGGATTTGATACCCGCTTCCTCACCATCCAGATAGTCGAGAACTTCTACCGAGAAACCTTTCTTCTCCGCAAACCGCGTATACATACGATATAACATCTGTGCCCAATCGCACGCTTCCGTGCCACCAACACCCGCGTGAATCGTCACGATCGCGTTATTCGCATCATATTCCTCTGAAAGTAACGTATCAATACGGAACTCTTCGAATTTCTCTTCAAAGGACGCAAGCTCATTTCCAATCTCTTCGACAAGGCTCGCATCATTTTCTTCTTCTGCCATCTCAATCAAAGTCCCAATATCTTCATACTGGTTCGAAAGCGTTTCAAATTCCTCGATCGTATCTTTCAGATTCTTTAATTCCTTCATTACCTGCTGACTATGTTCTACATCATCCCAGAATCCCGGCTGTTCCAGCATCGGTTCTAGCTGTTTAATGCGTAACTGCTTGCCAGCGATGTCAAAGTGAATCCCTCACTTCCGCAAGTGGAGTTTTATATTCATTCAGAGTAAAGCGAAACTGATCTAACTCTATCACTTCCGTCACCACCTCTCAAAATTAATCAAATTATAAGTTTCTGCCGCAGCACATCTTGTATTTCTTACCGCTGCCGCAAGGACATGGATCGTTACGGCCAATCTTTGCGCTCTCGCGGCGGACTGGTCCTTTCTTTACGGAATCATCCTTGTTCGTTCCGGTTACCTTCGCAACCTCTTCACGTTCTACCTTCTGCTCGATCTTCACATGGAGCAGCATACGAACCGTATCCTCTCGGATAGATGCTGTCATCTCATTGAACATATCGAAACCGGCAAACTTGTACTCAACAACCGGGTCCTTGCTGCCGTATGCCTGCAAGGTAATACCCTGACGAAGCTGTGTCATGTCGTCCAAGTGTGCCATCCATTTCTTGTCGATGACCTTCAACAGTACGACACGCTCGATCTCACGGAAATGCTCTGGTTCTGGGAACTCCGCTTCCTTTGCTTCGTATACCTTGGCTGCTTCTTCCTTGATTCTCTGCTTAAACTTATCCAGCTTGCCGGACTTCTTCTCTTCCTCTGTCAGCTCGATTGGCTCCATCGGAATGATCGGAATCAGAAGCTGGTTCAGCTCGCCAATCTGCCACTCACTTGGAGCAAGATCAGCGGAACATGTCTTGTCGATATAACTCTCAACCGTATCCTGAATAAACTTGAAGATAACATCTCGCATATTCTCGCCATCCAGTACACGGCGACGCTCTGCGTAAATAACTTCACGCTGGTCATTGTTGACCTGATCGTATTCCATCAGATTCTTACGGATTGCGAAGTTGTTACTCTCGATCTTCATCTGCGCTTTCTCTACGAACTTGGAGATTGTCTTATGCTGGATCTCCTCGCCCTCTGGAATCTTCAGTGCATCGTAAACCGCTTTTACCTTCTCGGAACCGAACAGACGCATCAGATCGTCGTCCAGAGACAGATAGAACTTGGACTCACCCGGATCGCCCTGACGTCCGGCACGACCACGCAGCTGGTTATCAATTCGACGGGACTCATGACGCTCTGTACCGATGATCTTCAGGCCACCGAGTTCTGCCACGCCCTCGCCAAGCTTGATATCGGTACCACGGCCAGCCATGTTGGTTGCGATCGTAACTGCACCACGCTGTCCGGCATCGGCAACGATCTCAGCCTCTAACTCATGGAACTTCGCATTCAATACCTTGTGCTGGATGCCACGCTTTGTGAGCATACGGCTCAGTTCCTCGGATGCATCAATCGTGATTGTACCAACCAGTACCGGCTGTCCCTTGTCATGTGCTTCCACAACCGCCTGTACGATTGCATTCAGTTTTTCTTTCTTTGTCTTAAAAATAGAATCGTGATGATCAATACGCTGTACCGGCAGGTTTGTCGGAACAACGACAACGTCCATGCCGTAGATCTCACGGAACTCTTCTTCCTCTGTCAAAGCAGTACCTGTCATACCTGCCTTCTTCTTATATTTGTTGAAGAAGTTCTGGAAAGTAATCGTTGCCAGTGTACGGCTCTCACGTTTTACCTTTACGTTTTCCTTTGCCTCAATCGCCTGATGCAGACCGTCTGAGAAGCGACGTCCCGGCATGATACGTCCGGTAAACTCATCGACGATCAAAACCTCGTCATCCTTAACAACGTAATCTTTATCACGGAACATGAGCGCATGTGCACGCAATGCCATGATCATGTTGTGCTGGATATCAATATTATCTGCATCTGAGAAGTTGTCGATATGGAAGAACTGCTCAACTTCCTTGACACCCTGTGCAGTCAGTACAACCTGCTTGTCTTTCTCATCAACTAAGTAATCTCCATCTTCCTCGATCTCTGTACCCATGATGGCATCGAGCTTACTGATTTCCATCGAAGCAGTACCACGCTTCATACGGCGCGCCAGATAATCACACATCTTGTACAAGTCGGTAGACTTTCCGCTCTGTCCGGAAATGATCAATGGCGTACGCGCCTCATCAATGAGTACGGAATCGACCTCATCGACGATCGCATAATGCAGATCACGCTGCACGAGCTGCTCCTTGTAAATAACCATGTTGTCACGCAGGTAATCGAAACCAAGCTCGTTATTTGTAACATATGTAATGTCGCAGTTATAAGCGGCACGTCTTGCATCGTTTTTATCACTGTTTAAGATCACACCTACCGTCAGTCCAAGGAATTCGTGTACCTGTCCCATCCACTCGGCATCACGCTTTGCCAGATAGTCGTTGACAGTTACGATATGAACACCCTTTCCTTCGAGTGCATTCAAATATGCAGGAAGTGTAGAAACCAATGTCTTACCTTCACCAGTACGCATCTCCGGGATACGTCCCTGATGCAGCAGGATACCACCGATCAGCTGCACGCGGTAATGCTTCATATGAAGAACACGGTCTGCTGCCTCACGGACAACGGCAAATGCTTCTGGAAGCAGATCATCCAGTGTCTCGCCCTTTTCAAGACGTTCCTTGAACTCTGGTGTCTTTGCCTTCAGCTCTTCATCACTTAACGCCTGCATGGTTGAATCCAGCGCTTCGATCTTATCTACAATCGGATATATTTTCTTTAGCTCTTTATCACTATGTGTTCCAAACACTTTTTCAAATAAGCTCATTTCTTACCTCCCTGAGCGTAACTCATTCTAATACCACAACTTGTAATATAACATTAAATGGTAGGTAACGCAAGAAGTTTCCATGTCAGAAATACCATTCCCATATAGAAAATATCCTATAATAACAAATATCCCGGAGACCTTCGTCTCCGGGATACCGTTTTTTCATAACCCTCTATACATAACTGAAACTGTTAAAATTCTGGCTCAATCAATCCGAATGTATTGCCTCTACGCTTGTAGACTACATTTACCTTGTCTGTCTCTGCGTTACGGAATACGAAGAAATTATGTCCAAGCAGATCCATCTGGATGCATGCATCCTCCGGATACATAGGCTCTAACACAACCTTCTTGCTACGGATAATCTGGACATCCTCATCCTCAAGTCCTTCTACATCGAAGAAATCGTTGTTGATATAACCGGAATTCTGTTCCTTGTCCAAAATACGCTTCTTATGGCGTGTTACCTGACGTTCGATAATCTCCACAACCAAATCGATGGATACGTACATATTATCGCTCGCCTGTTCTGCACGGATCGTATGTCCCTTCATCGGGATCGTAACCTCAATCTTCTGACGGTCCTTATCTACCGAAAGTGTAACCTGTGCTGCTGTGTCTTCACCGAAGAACTTCTCGATTCTCTCAAGCTTCTCGTAAATCGCCTGCTTCAGTGCGTCTGTAACCTCAATGTTCTTTCCACTTATGATGTAATTCATATGCCCCAGCTCCTTTACGTCGAACTATAGAAAATAAAAAATGTGCGTGAAGCACATGTACTTTCTATGTTTAGTATTATAGCACACCCAACCCCTGTTTGGGAAGTGATTTTTCGTCAAAATATACAAAAATTCACATTTTTTTGATAACGGAAAAGGGCACCTTCGATTCTTACCGAAAATGCCCTTTCAAACACATTATAGAAAGTATTACTAATTTCCTAATTTACAATTCTGCAAGCCTTAAATGGTGTACTGTAATTTACATTTGAGATCTTGATTCCTGTACGGCTGCTGCTTGCATGTACGATCTGTCCATTTCCAATATAGATACCTACGTGCTCACAGGAACCTGTACCGTGATCGTAGAATACCAGATCACCAGGTGCCAATGCTGCAAGGCTGACTGCTGTACCTGCATTACTCTGTGGTGTACATGTACGAGGAAGCGAATATCCAAAGTTCTTATATACACTCTGTACGAATCCGGAACAATCCGCTCCGTTTGTCAAGCTTGTACCGCCCCATACATATGGGTTTCCAACGAACTGACATGCAAAGTTTGCAATCTGCTGTCCAAGATCTGAGGTTGGAGCTTCTGTCACTGGTGCTTCTGTTGTAGGAGCCTCTGTCGTAGGAGCTTCCGTTGTTGGTGCTTCCGTTGTCGTTGTATCCTGTGCCGGTGCACTTACTGCCTTTGCTGTTGGCATATTATAAGAAATAGTTATGTACTCATTCTTTACATATCCTGTCACAGTGTCAAGCTGGATTTTTGTCCATGCATCTCCTGTCTCTACGATCGGATAAGATTCTCCCTGTGCAAGAAGTGTGATGCTCTCGCTGTCTGTGCTTGCTGCACTACGAAGCTTCAATGCTGCTGTATTTACAACTGCAACCTTCGAGAGATTTGCACTTGCATAGCTTGCTGCATCTCCTCCAAATGCTAACAGATCATTTCTGATATATCCATCTACATTTCCTGATGTGATATGGGACCACGTATCACCTTTTTCTACGATGTTTACAAGTCCGCCTGCATCAATCGTTCCAACCTTTGCCGCATTCACATCACCAGACTGACGAATATTTACGGAACCAGATGCTGTGACGATTGCCTTTCCTGTGAAATCCATAACCGGTGATGCTGCCGCCTCAGATGCTTCCTGTACAGGTGCTTCTGTCGTTGGCTCTTCCGTTGCCGGTGCCTCCGTTGTTTCCTCGGAAGGAACTTCTGCGATTTCTCCTGTTACCTTTGCAATCTCCTGAATCTCGCCAGTTGCTACTGCGTCGGTTGCTGTTGCCTCTGCAACAACTGCAGCCGGTGCTGTTGCATCCTCCGGAGTGGCGTCTGCTGTAAATACGTCTCCTCCATTTTCTTCAATATAGCGATCTACGATCGATGTAATACTGACGTTAGCATCGGTATATACAAACTCATCTGCCAACGCGGTATATGTGTATGTACCCATGGACGAAGCGAAAATGCAACCTGCCGCCGCTACCGCCAACCACTTTACGGATGGTCTTTTCATGTTCTTACCTCCAATTTGTTACAAATATGTTACAACTTATTACATTGCCCATTATAGCAACCTGTAATATTATTGTCAACCAGTTTTTGGATGTTTTTTCAAAAGTTCACATTTTCTTCGCATTTTTGCTATGTTTCCAACAAGTTTTCTTTTTCTTTTTCTGTAAACTTATTCTTTTCAATGGTTCACATAAAATTGTTACATTTTGTAACATTTCGAAATATTTGATACACGATATTGAGTTTTTGAATTTAGAAATACAATATATAGAAAACGGCGCAGGATATCCTGCGCCATTTCCCGCCATTATACCTGCTACCCTGGAGGCCCCTTCTTCTTCTGCTGCTGCCTTACTGAGCTGCTTTACTACCATATATTCACATAAAATAAGCGATTGTATCTGTGATACAACCGCTTACATGATATCTCATTTCAAAAAAGAACAGTCAATCTTACTTATTCTCTACCAGATTCTTGGACATGCACACCAGGAAGAACAGAACCGAAATTACCGCAAATGCAGCTCCAACAAATCCAATATGTACAATCTGTCCCTTATCGCACACAATTCCACCAAGGAAGCTGCCTGCGCCGATACCAAAATTGAAAATGCCAGAAAAAATCGACATTGCAACCGACGAGGACTGTTCATCCGTACAGCGGATCGTCTCTGACTGGAACGATACATTAAATACAAGCACTGTAATGCCCCATAAAGCACAAAGCGCCATTATAAATCCCGGCTGTCCTGCTGCAGGAAGCAGCAATAACAGTTCAACCGCCAACGAAATCATCACCGTGCGTAAAAATCCATGCCGGTATTTGTCATAGAATTTCGAGAACAGAAGACTGCCGAGCAATCCTGCGGCACCAAACACAAACAATGTAATGGTGACTGTACTATTTCCCATGTGTGCGACCTGCTGCAGGAACGGATCGATATAACTATAGCTCGTATAATAGCCCACTACAAACAAAAATGTCTGAATATAGATGCAGACAAGTGCACGATTCTTAAATAGTTCTGGCAACTGCTTCACACGGAACGGCTCGCCGCACTCCATCTTCGGGAACAGGAATGCCATATATGCCAAAACAACGAATGTGATGATTGCCACGATCAAAAAGGCGATTCTCCATCCTGCATAATGTCCAATCATTTTTCCAAGCGGAAGTCCTGCAATCGTCGCAACCGAAGTACCTGTCACGACCATACTGAGTGCTTTGGACTGATGTTCTTCTGACGCCATACGCACTGCAATCGGAGACGCGATTGACCAGAAAATCGCGTGTGCACAGGCTACACCGATTCGGGACGCCATCAGCATGCCGTAGCTGTTTGACAACACGGTCAACACCTGACAGATTCCGAACAATGCAACCGTTCCCATAAATAACTTCTTATAATCAATCTTGCTCACGAGCAGCATGAGCGGCAGGGAAAGCAACATAACGATCCACGAATATACCGTGATCAACATGCCCGCCTTCGCCTCAGAAATCGAAAAGCTCTTTGCAATATCAGTCAGCAGACCGATTGGCATAAACTCGGATGTGTTAAAAATAAATGCCGAGACAGTCATTCCGATCAACGGAAGCCGCTCTTTGGACGTCATCTTCGTCTTCATCTTATACCTCTTATCTTAAATAAAAATCAACAAAACTAAGATGCATTGTACGCGATAGCTATATGAAAAACAAGATGTGGAATTATCATATTTTACATTTATTTGACGTTAATTCAAAAGAAAAAGTCCTGCACGCAAAATACAGGACTTATCATATCATTTATAAACGGATATCAATGTTTGCACCGATGTTTGGATTCACAGACTGTTCCATCATCTGTGTAATCATCGCACCATTTGTCTCCACCGCATCCAGTGATTTTTTAAGCATCGCCATATCAATGGCATTCATACTTCCGGTATCACTGACTGCCAGCGTCAGATTTGAATTTCCGATTGCTGCTATATTCATATATACCCTCCAATTTTGTCCAATCCAGACGTTCCAATATTGTTTATATCATAACGCTTTTTCTATAAAAAAGCAAACGCTTCTGTCATATTTTGTATGTTTTTAGCATGTTCTTTACCGAGTTTTCCATCAGCATCGAAAAAAAGATTGACATTCAAATCACGCCGTATTTATAATGTACAGTCGTGCGAAAGGAGCTCCTTTATGGATGTTTTAATAGTAGAAGATGATCAGGAACAGTTAGATGGCATCGAATCCATCCTGCTCGAAAAATACGATCATATGAATTGTATAAAAGCAACCAATTACCAGCAGGCAACCCAATTGATGCGCGCAAACAAAATCCAACTATTCCTACTGGATATCTCTCTTGGAGATGACGAGTCCGAGCAGGACGGTATCGCACTTGGAACACAGATTCGTTCCATGCAGCGGTATGCAAAAACACCAATCCTGTATCTGACTGCATATTCCATGGACGCACCACGTGCAATACATGCAACGAATTGTTATGATTTTCTGGTAAAGCCCTATAAGAAAGAAGATTTGTTATATACCATCGACAAGCTGATCCACAATCGTTTTCTGGACGTTACGCCCATAGAACTACGCGATGTCAATGGTATTTATTTTCGCGTTCTTCCAGAAAAGATCCTGTATATCGAAGCGGCTGGCAAGAACCTGACGATCTATGAGGAAAGCAATGTGATCAACACAAGCGGTATCCGTCTGAAAGAACTGATTGCACAGCTTCCGCCGAATTTCATCCAAAGTCATCGAAGCTTTATTGTAAACAGTGATTATGTGAACTCTTACGATCCGACCAACGCGCTTCTCTATCTGGGGAATCACAATATCTCGACCCCCGTCGGACGTAAATATAAAGATTATGTCAAAAAGATAATTAGCAGGGACTGAAAATATTTTACCAAAGCACTTTCAGTCCCTGCTAGTTATTTCCCACGTCTGAAATCAAGCACCGCCTGATAACGGATATCCTGAACTAACCGTTCCTTCTGTTCGTCTGTCATAAGATTCATCACTGCATCTTTTTCCTGATCCGTAAAGCCCTTAAATGCGCTGGTTCGTTCTTTTCGCGTCATAGAGCGAAACTCCGTCGGATAATGAAGCAAGCCATTCATTCGTGCTTCATAATTCCGCGTACATTCCATAAATAGCTTTTCCGCCTCCTCCGACATCGACGGCGGCGCATCCATATCCTTATAATTCAAATAATTTTCTCTGAACACTACAACTCCTACCTCCACAATCTGTAAAATCAAAATCCATGCAACGAATGTGGAACACGCAGGGTAAATCACCGTACAGATACTCAATACGCCTAGTCCGATCAAGCCTTTTTGTTGAATCTTCTTTTTTCGTTCTCCCTTGTAAACCGGTCGATTTGGCGATGGTAATGGTGCAATCGTCGCCATCAGATACATCGTAAACAGCAACAATCCCGCTACGACCGGATATGGAAATATGACATGTACACCGCCCGCCACTGCGATCACGTACACACTGACCGAAGCAACTGTACACCCAATATTTGTTTTCATATGGATACCGCCCAGAAACCGGCGAACCAGATTGACCGTCACAAAGCAAAACAAAAATTCCCGGAAAAATCCAGATACTGAAAAGATAACAAATAGAACAAGATCTTTTTGCAAATCTCCCACAATTGATTCTACTGCATAGCATACTTTTGCACACTGCATATCTGCCACATCATAGTCACGTCCCACGAGATACCATGTCACATGCTCCCCTATCCTATGATTGATACTCATAATTCATCCCCTGTCTTATGTTCTCCATGTGCTTTTTAACAAATGGGATATCCGCCAAAAGTCCGCACAACGGATACCCCCAAGTGTTTTTGGTTGATGTACTAGTTCTCAGATTCTGATTCCATCTCGACTCTCATACAATCAGGAAGCTCCGGCTCTCCCCAAAAACCTTTGCATCCCGTAAGAGTCAAAATTACATCTGACAAATCCTCCAACTGTGCAGCAACCGCCTTCTTCATATCCTTCATCACACATCTCCTCCTTTATGAAAGAATATTCTTCGAAATCCATCCCCAAATGAATTCCTGTATTATTCTTAACATGATTAAAATAAATGCGCAATAGGTTTGGAATGAACGACATTTCGTGGGGAATAGACAACATTTTTATTATATTTACTACATATTTTTGATATTCACAGCAAAGTTCTACAAAACAATTGACACCTTTCTTTGTCTCTCATTATAATAACTCTTGTAAGGGGGGTATCATGGAAACAACTATAATCTCTATTTTGACATATATATTAGAAGCATGTATAGAGCTTTTATTAATCCGTTCTTTGTTGCACCGTAAATGGAAAGATATGTTTTCTTTTTATCTTTTCTTACTTCCTGTATGCGGAATTTTAGATTATTGTTTTTATGCATTATTCCCTAATGTTTTTGGATGGTTTATTGCCTTTCCAATTTGCATCATATCCTACAAATTTATTTTATCCATTTCCTTTTCTGATTGTATTTTTTCTTATCTAATGAGTTATACATTATACAATCTTATTGAAGCATTAAGTATATTGTTTGTGCCAAATAAATTATTATTTTCTGAAAACCCAAAAGGACAATTGATAGGAACTTCCACAATTTTATTAATTATACTTTTAGTTTCCCTTCTGCCTCTTCACAAGTTATATGACATGGTAAATAAAGGAAATCTGATTATACGGCTTATTCTCTCCTATATAGCCCTACTTTTACTTGTCACAGTTGCTATGTCCAAAGTTGATTCAATAGACACCATTGCAATCTTACCAATGACTGTAACCTTCATGGTAATTTTGCTACTTGCTGACATCATGGTATTAAACCAGCAACGCACAATTACAATTCAGCAACAGGATATCAAAGATTACCAGACCTATGAACCGATGGCGCACGATCTGATCTCTGACATCTTAGGTAAACAGCATGATTTCAACAATCAAATGAATGCGATCCGCATGCTGCCATATACTTACAAAGACTATGATTCGTTAAGTGACGCGATCGCGAATTATTCAACATTTCTGGAAGAGGAGTTCAATGAATCTGAGCTTTTGAAGATCAATCTTCCGGTTGTTGCTGGATTTGTATTTAGTAAGATCAAAGAAGCGGAGCAAAAGGGCAGGCTGATCTCGGTCAAGATCAAGAACCGTTCCCTGATCACGCCGGTTCCAGAGTACGATCTGATCCGCATCTTGGGTATTCTAATTGACAATGCGATTGAAGCGACAGAACCCGGACATACATTCTCGCTGATTCTTGACAGCCGGAACGATCACGTCCGAATTCAGACAAAGAACGAAGGAGGGGAGATTTCTTCCGAGCTGCGCAAGAAAATGTTTGTCCGTGGCTATTCTACCAAAACGTCCGTAGAAGTACGCACCTCCCGCGGACAAGGTCTGCCGAATCTGAAAAAATTGGTCGATTATTACAATGGCAAAATCTATCTGGACAACGAGACATTCCATGAACATACATGGATCTGTTTCACCGTCGAATTATAATTTGCAGATGGCGCGTGCAATCGCTGCCGCAACCGCCTGCTGATATTGTGGATTCTGCAAGTTCTCGCATTCTGTCGGATTGCTCAGGAATCCACACTCTACGATTACGCCCGGGCATTGACTGTTTTTCAGGATATACAGATCATTGCCCGTCTTAATCTCCCGTTCCTTCGGTGGCTGCAAATCGACGATCAACTGCGCCTGTATCGCTTCCGCCAGTTTCTTCGACATTTCCGATGAACCATAATAAAATACCTGCGGTCCGCTAATCTCTGCCTCTGGGTAGCTGTTCTGGTGGATACTGATCATATAGTCCGCGCCGGACGCATTGATCAGGCTCACCCGGTTATGCATATCAGATACTTTCTTGTTCGTCGCACCATTCGTTGCCAGACACACATCCCCCTCGCGTGTCAGGATTACCTTCACCCCCCGCGCCTGTAACTGTGCTTTCAGACATAGGGCAATCTGCAAATTCACATCTTTTTCTTTTACATTATCCACGCCGATCTTACCCGGATCATTGCCGCCATGTCCGACATCAATCACGACCGTCAAATCCCGTTTCATCCCCGCTTTGTTACAATACATCACACAATTCAGAATCAGCAAAATTAAAAATATGGTAAATCCAAACAACAATCTGACTTTTTTCCGATCAAAAAACCGCATATGCAAAACTCCGGTCTCCCTTAGTCTATACATATGCGGTAATCTTCTTATTATGCTTTATTCTTCTGTCTCAGCTTCCGGCTTCGCGATTGCAATCCCAAGCTCTTCGAGCTGCTTTGCATCAACGGTATTCGGCGCCTCACTCATCAGGCAGGAAGCATCCTTTACCTTCGGGAATGCGATAACATCACGAATAGAATCTTCCTGTGCCATCAGCATAACGAGACGGTCAAGTCCGTATGCAAGTCCTGCATGTGGTGGTACTCCATATTTGAACGCATTTAACAGGAAACCAAACTGGTCGTATGCACGCTCCATTGTGAATCCAAGTGCCTTGAACATCATTTCCTGAATGTCATCCTGGTGGATACGCACGGAACCACCACCGATCTCTGTACCATTTAATACGATATCGTATGCCTTTGCACGTACTCTGCCCGGATCAGACTCGATATACTGCAGATCCTCTTCCATCGGCATCGTAAATGGATGGTGCATTGCCTGATATCTGCCAAGCTCCTCGCTCCACTCAAGCAGTGGGAACTCTGTAATCCATACGAAACGGTATTCATCTTTCTTCAACAGTCCAAGCTGATCTGCGATCTCAAGACGAAGTGCACCAAGTACATCATAGACAAGCTTGCTCTTATCTGCTGCAAAGAGCAGTAAATCGCCCGGCTTACCATTCATCTTCTCAACAAGTGCCTGCATCTCCTCGTCCTTCATGAACTTTGCAAACGAAGACTTCATTGTTCCATCTTCATGGATTGCAATATAGGCAAGTCCCTTTGCGCCATAACCCTTGGCAAAGTCAACGAGTGCATCAATCTTCTTTCTTGGCATTGCGCCCTGACCCTCAGCATTGATACCGCGCACACTTCCGCCGGCTTCAATCGCATTCTTGAATACGACAAATTCACAATCCTTCACAACGTCTGTCACATCACAAAGCTCCATACCAAAACGGAGATCCGGCTTATCGGAACCGAAACGCTCCATCGCCTCTTTGTATGTCATACGCTGAATCGGAAGCTGTACATCGACACCGATGACTTCCTTGAACAGCTTTGCAAGCAGACGCTCATTGACATCGATAACATCATCGACATCCACGAACGAAAGCTCCATATCGATCTGTGTGAATTCCGGCTGTCTGTCGGCACGCAGATCCTCATCACGGTAGCAGCGTGCGATCTGGAAATAACGGTCGTAGCCGGAGCACATCAGAAGCTGCTTGTAAATCTGTGGTGACTGTGGCAATGCATAGAACTCACCCGGATGTATGCGGCTTGGTACAAGGTAATCACGCGCGCCTTCCGGAGTTGACTTACAAAGTGTCGGTGTCTCGATCTCGATAAAGCCTTCGTCTGCCATGAAGGAACGAACCAGTGTTGTCACCTTGCTGCGCATCATGATATTCTTCTGTAAGTCCGGACGACGAAGATCCAGATAACGGTATTTCAGACGAAGATCTTCCTTCGTCTTGCTGTTCTCCTCGATTGGGAATGGTGGTGTATCTGCCTCTGCAAGGATACGGATATCCTTCGCGATGACTTCGATATCACCGGTTGCAAGATTCTCATTGACTGCGCCGCCACGCTTTGCAACCTCACCGGTAATTGCAACGACAAACTCGGAACGAAGCTTCTCAGCCTTTGCGAAGCTCTCCTCACCACAGTTTGCTTCTTCAAAGATGACCTGCAGAATACCGCTTCGATCACGCAGATCGACGAAGATGATTCCACCTTTGTTACGGCTCTTCTGCACCCATCCCATCACGGTGACGGTATTCCCAACCATCGTATTATTTACTTCTGTACATCTGTGACTTCTGTGAAGTCCCTGCATTGACTCTGCCATTTTCATAGCCTCCTGTGTCTAAGTTAATTTATAAAGACTTACTCCTATCTCCAACATTCTGAGCTTACAATTATCTAATCCGGATAGGGAGCATTTTCATATCATAAGTTACGATTAACCCTCGAAAGAATCCGCATAGAATTCTTCAAACTGTGTATAGCCCTCTGTGATCATCTGATCCTTCTGGAACTTCTTGTTCTTCTTCATGATTGCGATATTCACGATCTGACCCTCGGCTCTTGCCTGCTTTGCCTGCTCTAAGATCTTAAGCAGCTTGCCGCTTGGCATCTTCTTGTCGATTAAGTATGCGGTCTTGTTCTTGCTTCCCGGCACCTCGAAATCACGTTCTAACAAGAGCATGATGATTCGCTCGAATCCGATGGAGAATCCACACGCAGGTGTTGGCTGACCGGTGAATTTGCCGATCATCTCGTCGTAACGTCCGCCACCGCCGACAGATCCACCATACTCATCCATCGAAATCTCGAAGATTGGGCCTGTATAGTAAGACATACCACGTACCAGAGTCGGATCAAATGCCATCTTGAAATCAGCACTCTTCGTGCTCTCAACGCTGTCGATGATCGTCTTCAGGTTCTCAGCAACCTCGTCTGGTAAGAACTCGCCAAGCGTCTCCTTCAGATACTGTACGCCGCTGATATCGGCTGTCACCTTCTCGAACAGTTCGAGATATTTTGTCACAGCATCCTCGGCATAGCCTTCCTTCAGAAGCTCTTCCTTGACGCCATCTAAACCAATCTTATCCATCTTATCGAGGATAATAAATACAGTATCATAATCGGCTTCCGCAAATCCGCTGTAAGCTGCCATCGCCTTTAAGATACGACGGTCATTGATACGGATCGTGAAGTTCTTGAAATCCAGCTTGCCAAGCAATGTCGTTGTCGCTAGGATCAGCTCGATCTCTGCTAAGATTGTCGGCTCACCTAAAATATCAATATCACACTGCATGAACTGTCTGTAACGGCCACGCTGTGGGCGGTCAGCTCTCCATACATTTCCCATCTGTAACGCCTTAAACGGACTTGGCAGTTCGTTCGCATTGTTCGAATAATATCTGCAAAGTGGCACGGTCAGATCATAACGAAGTCCGCCGTCAACAAGATCTAACTCTTCCTTTGCCTCGTCGATCTTCAGCTTCTCACCACGCTTTAAGATCTTGAAGATGAGCTTCTCATTCTCGCCGCCCTGCTTGCTGTTCAGGTTCTCGATATGCTCGACACAAGGTGTCTCCATCGAATTAAATCCAAATGTCTTATAGGTATCCTTAATTAAAGCGATGCAGTAATCACGGATTGCCATCTCCTTTGGTAATATATCTTTCATGCCGGTTACCGGCTTCTTCTTCATTGCCATCTTTTTCCTCCCGCTTGTATTCATTCTCGTTCGATTTTAAAACGCTTTGCGCTTTCGGTCAAGCATTTCATCAAAACGGTTGATATAATCATCGACAGATTTGCAGTTTTCTACCCGCTCCACACGATTTTCCGCATGATAGACAAGCTTCGTCGACGCGCCTGCGCCCGCCGCAATGATATCTGTCATCTCTTCCATAATCAAAATATTATATAAGCATTCGCAGCCCGGCTTCGCATATCCGACATTCTCCAGATTACCACCGATATTCTTCTGCCGGTACAGATAATATGGCTCCATGCCAAGTGTCTGTGCCGTCTCCTGTGCCGCCGTATGCATCGCATCCATGTCATGATGGATTGTGGATTTGTAATCATCCATCTGCTGGTTCAGATTCGCTGCACGCTTGATTGCCAGGGAATGTACCGTCAGGCTCTCCGGTGCCAATGCCCGGATTTCTTCTAACGTATGTTTCATCGCGTGTAAGTCTTCTCCCGGAAGTCCCGCGATCAGATCCATGTTGATGTTATCAAAGCCCGCCTGCCTTGCCATCGCAAATGCTTCCTTCACCTGAGCCGCATTGTGTGCACGGCCGATCGTCCGCAGTGTCTCGTCGTTCATCGTCTGCGGATTGATGCTGATACGCGTCACGCCATATTCCTTCATCACCGCAAGCTTCTCCGGTGTGATGCTGTCCGGGCGTCCTGCCTCCACGGTAAACTCCACAAGCCCATCCGCAACCTCCGGTTCCTGTAACCGGAATACGGTTTGAATCTGCTTCAATAGTACTGCAAGCAGCTCATGCGAGATCGACGTCGGCGTTCCGCCGCCAATGTAGATTGCAACTAACCGTTTATGATTATATTGTTCTGCCACATAGGCTAACTCCTTACACAGCGTGTCAATATACGTCTTTGCTTTCTCCGCGTAAATCCCAATCGGATACGAAGTGAACGAGCAATACAGACAACGGCTTGGACAAAACGGAATCCCGACATACAGGCAATAATCGTTGTCGAGATCAATTCCTTTCACCAGACGATGCTCGTTTTCTGCCACTGTCGTTGCAAGCTCTGCTTTCTGTGCGCTTGTATCATAGATATCACGGTAATATTGTACGATTCTTCCGTGTATTTCCTGCTGTTTTGCAAGTGCCAGATTGGTATTCTCTGTCGACCCATCCCTGTTCTCGCCAGCTTCGTCTACCTGTTCCGTCAGATACTCCAGAAGCTTCGTCATCGCGATCTTCGTCGGACGTACTCCCGTCAGGTCGCCCCACGGAAGTCTCCGGTCTGCAAACTGTCCAAGCAGCCGGTAAGACGCCATTTTCAACACATTTCGGAATTCTGGCTTATTCCGGTAATCAACAAGAATCTTCGCCCGCAGTCCACAGGTGGATATCAACAGCTTATCCTTATACGCCGGAAGCTCTGGCACCTCCTGCAGATCATCCGGCTTGTCGCACTCATGTCCATGCTTGCACACAGTGAGAATCGTAAAAGCTTCCTCATATCGGATCAGGAGCCGCAGATCAAAATCGTCGGACAAGCCCGTGTCCTCGACGATCTTCACGCCCGGATAAAACGCCATGATCATCGCCCGCAGGTCGTTGTTATATAATTGGTTATTCTGGTCTAGCAGTATCATCTTAGAAATAAGGATTGCCCTTCTTTTCCTTTCCAATCATTGTCTGTGCATCATGTCCCGGAAGCACAAGTGTCTCATCTGGCAGCACAAATAATTTCTCACGGATGGCATCTTCCAGAGCCTTCGCATCACCCGTCGGGAAGTCCGTTCTTCCGACACTGTAGCAAAACAGCGTATCCCCGGTAAAGACAACATGCTCCTCCGGGAAATAATAGCACATGCCGCCCTTCGTATGTCCCGGTACTAACAGGCACTTACATTTCCGTCCAAGTACCTCGATCTCGGCGCCATCCTCCAGATAGATATCCGCCTGCGCCGTAAATGCTGCGCCAAATGACGATGACAGATTCAGAGCCGGACTCTCCATGACTTCCTTCTCCTTAGCTGCCGCATACACCTTAATATCCGGGTACTCCTTCTTCACGCCAGCCAGTGCCCCAATATGGTCAAAATGTCCATGCGTCAAGAGCACCGTCGTCGGTGTCACACCTTTATCCTTCCAATCGCGAATCAACACATCTGCGCGATCCGCCGGATCTATAATAAGCGCTTCCTTCGTCTCTGTATCAACTACCGTATAACAATTCGTCGCACAGATACCGAGCACTTTCTTTGTTATCTCAATCTTTCCCATAAAACTCCTTTCAAGGTCACGATTGCGGTACCCCGTAATTTGTGAATATCTGCCATGTTAATCTTTTCTGTATAAGATGTATTGAAACTAAGAAGTACTAGATGTTCTGTTACAAATATCGATATCGTACGCAACCGCCGCCAATTCGCCATCCATGGCTCAGTGGCGGCTTGTTTGAACATCGTGTTCAAACATTGCTGAATATTCTCAGAACATCAAGGACTTCTAAGTTCCAAACATATTTATACAGTAAAGATTAACATGGCATATATATTCACAAATTACTGCATCTGCCACAATCTGTAGATTGAGTTGGACGCAAACTACCAATTCATATGCAGACCGTTGAAGCACGCTGGCACTTAATGAGCGACATCTTTTGTCGCGAATTTAGTACCACTGCGTGCTGAACCGAGCGAGAGCGCGTCTGCATGGAATTGCGTAGTTGTGTTCAACTCTTCCACCAATACGTTAATTCATACAATCAACCCGTAGTCCGCTCGATATCGATGATCCCTTCCACATTACGGATCTTCGCAATCATCTTGTTGAGCTGCTCCTTCGAGCGAATCTCAAACTTCACGGAAACCGTCGCCTTGCCCTGCTTATTGACACGGACATTCATACCTGTCAGGTTGATGTTCTCCTCATTAAAAATCTTCGACAATGAGAACACCAGTCCCTTACTGTCGTTCGCGTAGATGTTAATCTCCGTCATATACATCTTCTGATTCTGCAACAGATCTTCAGACCATTCCGCCTCAATCAGACGCTTCCGGTCAAATTCATCCATGCAAAGAACATTTACGCAATCGGTACGATGAATGGATACTCCACGTCCACGCGTGATGTAACCGACGATCTCATCACCCGGTACTGGAGCACAGCAGCGTGAAAAACGCACTGCAACATCGTCCATACCTTTGACTACAATACCACCCTTGGCATGCTTGTGACTTTCGCCTCTGCCCGGTGTATTGATCTTGTCGACAATCTGTTCCTCTGTGATCTTCTTCGCTTCTTCTTTTTTGTATTCTTCCTGCAGACGGTTGACAACCTGTCCTTCCTTCAGTCCGCCATGTCCGATTGATGCAAGCACGGCATCCCATGTCAGGAAGTTGTATTTCTTCATTACCTTTTCCTGCAGTTCCGGTTGTAAAAGGTTCGACAGCACAATTCCCTTTGTCTTACAGTATGCCGCCATCGCATCTTTACCACGCTGGATATTATCTGTCTTGTTCTCCTGCCGGAACCACTGGTTGATCTTCGTCTTTGCCTGTGAACTCTTTACCACAGACAGCCAGTCCATACTTGGACCTTTGGAATTCTGCGACGTAATGATCTCGACACGATCACCGTTGTGGAGTTCTGTCTCGATCGGCACCTGCCGTCCATTGACACGCGCACCAATCAGCTTGTTTCCGACCGCCGTATGAATGCTGTATGCAAAATCAATTGGTGTAGAACCAGCCGGAAGATTCTTGACATCGCCCGCTGGTGTAAATACATACACCTGATCTGAAAACAGATCCAAATCTGTCTTGATGGCGTTCATGAATTCCTTGTTATCTGTCGTATCGGTCTGCCATTCCAGAATCTGTCTGAGCCAGCTTAACTTCTGCTCTTCGTTATCATTCTTGCCACTGCCGCCTTCTTTGTATTTCCAATGTGCAGCAATACCATATTCTGCGGTACGGTGCATCTCGTAGGTTCGAATCTGAATCTCGAACGGACGACCGCCCGGTCCAATCAATGTCGTGTGGAGAGACTGGTACATGTTCTCTTTCGGCATTGCGATATAATCTTTGAAACGTCCCGGAATTGGCTTGTATTTCTCATGAATAATTCCGAGTGCCGCATAACAATCCCGTACCGTATCGACCTTGATACGAATTGCATGAATATCGTAAATCTGGTCGAGCGTCTTGTTCTGCGTGATCATTTTCTTATAGATGGAGAACAGATGCTTGACACGTCCGTCTACCTCTGCCTCGATGCCAGCTTCCTTCATATACTGCTTAACCTGTTCTACCATCTGTACGATGAAATCCTCGCTCGCATTCAATCGTGTGGTGATCTCTTCCTTTAAGTTCTTGTATACCTCTGGATAGAGATACTGCATGGAGAGGTCATCGAGTTCGACCTTGATCTTGGAAATACCAAGACGGTGTGCGAGCGGTGCGTAAATATCCATCGTCTCACGCGACTTTTCGATCTGCTTTGCCGGTGACTGGTACTGCATTGTACGCAGATTGTGCAGACGGTCGGCAAGCTTGATCAGGATGACACGGATATCCTTCGCCATCGCAAGGAACATCTTACGCAGGTTCTCTGCCTGAACCTCGATCTTATCCTGTGACAGATCGAGCTGTGTCAGCTTCGTAACGCCATCGACAAGCAGTGCTACCTCTTCGGAGAACTCCTTTGCAATCTCCTCCCGCGTCATAACCGTATCCTCTACAACATCATGCAGGATTCCTGCTACGATCGTCTCTTTATCAAGTTCCAGTTCTGCCAGAATGATTGCCACGCAAAGCGGGTGAATAATATATGGTTCCCCGGACTTTCGCTTCTGACCTTCGTGCGCTTTGCTTGCAATCTTATACGCCTTCTCGATCTCCGACAGATCCGTCGTCGGACGATACGCGCGAATGGTAGCAATCAATTTTTTATACAATTCCTCCGGCGGCGTAAAATCCTCCGGTTTACTGATTTCTTTTTTCAGTGTATCATGTGGTATCTTATAGGTTGTATCCGCCATAAAAATCACTCACCTTCGTACTGTACAACAGATGCTACATCGTAGCCCTCCAGCAATTTTCTTCCTCCAAGATCGGTCAGTTCGATCAAGAAGATCATCTTTACTACCTCACCGCCCAGCTCTTCGACGAGCTTGGCTGCTGCCTGAATCGTACCGCCTGTCGCGATCAGATCATCGACCAGTACAACCTTGTCGCCCGGCTTGATCGCATCCTTATGGATCTCGATCGTTGCAGAACCGTACTCCAGATCGTAGCTCATCTCGACTGTCTCACGTGGCAGCTTTCCTTTCTTACGAACCGGGATAAATCCCTTCTTGTTCATATAGGCAAGTGGTGCGCCAAAGATAAATCCTCTCGACTCTGTACCTGCGATCAGATCATAGTCCACTCCATCTAACAGCTTGTTCAGCTCATCAATTGCCAGTGCATACCCTTCCGGGCTTTCCAGTACACTTGTCACATCTCGGAATATAATCCCCTTACTTGGGAAATCCGGAATACTGATGATATAATCCTTTACACTCTTCATTTGCGCTCCTCCTACCTTCACGTATGCTCTATTTTGATGTTTCATAATATACGCTTTTCCGGATTGATACCGGCTCCATCTGAATCGAAACAGTTCCATTGAATTCGTTCTTCTTCATATGATACAGAATATCAATCAGTGCATGGTTTTGTAAACCATTCAATATTTTATCACATTCTTTGTCTCCAAACCACACTTTTATGTTATCCAATAGCTCTTTTCCACGAAATACCATGCCGTTTATGCGCGTGCCATTGCCATCGACAAACGTGCAACGTGCGTATTGCCCTTCATTTCCAACCATTTTGATCGATTGGATACCCATTTTCACGATACCGAACAATGGTCTTACATTGGCAGTTCCGTATGGTTCCAGCTTTGCAAGCTCCTCATAGAGGGGCAATATCAGCTGCTTGATGGCACAGGATTCATCCACATACAGCTTCTCGACGAGATCTGCGTCTGTCAGATTGCAATCCCGGTTTAAAGCTTCGCGCAATGGTTCGAGTGCTTCGCGCGTAATCGTAAAGCCCGCCGCCATCGGGTGTCCGCCAACCTTCACAAACAACTCTTTATGTTCACAGAGCTTATCAAACATATTATACGTCTCAATCGAACGCCCGGAGCCTTTCAGTCCCTGTCCATTTTCCGCATCGGTAAAAACAAGCGTCGGACGGTAAAATGCTTCCTTCAGCTTGCTCGCGATCAGTCCCGCGATGCTCTCATGAATCCCCGGCATATACAGGACGATAACCTTATCATCCCCGATTTTCTTTTCTTTCACACCATCTTCGGTCGGAATCATGCGAATATCCTTTCGCACCCAGTCCGTTGCCGCCCGCACACCGCGGTCGGTCATCTCCTTCCGCAGTTCGTTGAGCTTCGCCATATCCTGTGCCAGGCTTTCCGCCCGCGCCGGATCATCGGTCAGCAGCAGCTCCACGCCCTCTTTCGCACTTTCCAGTCGTCCGGTCGAGTTCAGACTCGGACCAATCCGGAAGCTCAAATGATGCACCTCGATTGGCTTTCCATCAAGACCTAACGCTTTCTTCAACGCATTGATTCCAAGATTCGTACTGTTCGTAAGTCTCCGCAGTCCACGCTTGACAAAGATCCGGTTCTCATCTGTGAGCGGCATGATATCACACACCGTACCAAGCGCTAAGATATCCATATAGGCATCTTCGTCTTCCCACGGAAGCTCCGTCACCCGGTATAAATGCCGGATGAATTTGTACGCCACACCAGCGCCGCATAAGCCCTTGTAGGGATATGCGCAATCCGGGCGGTGCGGATCGATCACGGCATCCGCGTTCACATACAGATAATTTTTTTCTCCGTTTTCCGCCACCTCGCACGGCACCTCATGATGATCCGTAACGATCACCGTCATTCCAAGTTCTTTCGCCCGGGTGACTGCGGTCTCCGCCGCAATTCCATTGTCACAGGTGATAATCGTATCCACGCCATCGGCGTATGCCGCTTCCACCAGCCGTACATTCATCCCATACCCATCCATGATCCGGTGTGGGATATCATAAGAGACATCTGCCCCTGCCTTTTGCAGCCCTTGATACAGAATATAATTCGATGTGATGCCATCTACATCGTAATCGGAGATAATGCGGATTTTCTTTCCTGCCCGAATCTTTTCTTTCATAATCTGGCAGCCCTTGTCCATGTCCTTCATTAACGCCGGATCATGAGTGTATGCAAGATCATCACTCAGATAACACGCAACCGCATCTGGCTCCGTGATCTCCCGGTTCACGATGATATGCGCCAATATCGGGCTGATCGAGAACTGCTCTGCCAGTGCGCGGATATCTGCGGCTGGCTGTTTCACCCGCCATTCTTCTTTTTTGTACTCCGACATATCTGTGTTCCTCTCTTCTTCACTTAAAAATGGGGCTGCCGAAACAGCCCCACCTTATTTTACTTATGCATTTTTCTTGGAGAATTTCTTCTTCATTGTATACCAGAGTGGTCCGGTGATACATACAGATGAATAAGCACCACACACGATACCAAGCATCAATGTGAATGTAAATTCTTTCAGAGAAGTTACGCCCATCACGAACAATACAAATACCATGATAAAGGTTGTCAGGGATGTATAAATCGTTCTTGTAAATGTCTGTCCGATACTCTTGTTGACAAGCTCTTCCAGACTTTCTTTACTATCCTGTGTCCGCATATTCTCACGAATACGGTCGAAGATAATGATTGTCGCGTTGATCGAGTAACCTACGATTGTCAGCATACACGCAATAAATGTATTACCAACGGACAGTGTTCCGATGGAGTATGCCGCAAATACAACCAATACATCATGTACAAGAGCAAGCACCGCACTGACACCAAACTTCACGTCAGAGAACCGGAACGCAATGTACAGAAGCATCAATACAGAAGATACTGCAATCGCTACGATCGCATCTTTCTTCATCTCACCACTGATGGTAGAACTGATACTCTGGTTGTCCACTTCTGTTGCCTTAAACTGTGATTTCAACAGGTCGTCAATCTTTGCACTCTGCTCTTCTGTAAGCTCAGATGTCTTGAAGATAACCTGATTGTTTCCTTCTACTGTCTGAATCTGAATCGTTCCAGCATCAATACCCGCTGTTTCTGCGATCACTGGTGCAACCTCAGACTCTGCACGCTCCAATGTATATACATCATCCTCTGCAAAAGTAGCAGTTGTTGATGTACCACCGGTAAACTCCAGACTGTAATTTAATGACTTGCCAATTCTTGAATGGTTTACACCGAGGAACGCAAGTCCTGCAATGATCACGATCAAAGAAGCAACACCACAAATCTTGAAGTTCTTTACATATCCGTGAATCTTTGGCTCCTTTGCCTTACCATACATCTTTGGATTCTGTACGCCAAGCTCTAAGAACGAATTCAAAAGCATCTTTGTCACAAACAATGCGGTAAACATAGAAAGGACAATACCAAGCATCAATGTAACCGCGAATCCCTTGATACTACCAGAGCCAAGGATCATCAAAACAACGGTTGCAATCAAAGTTGTAATATTACCATCCAAAATCGCTGAAAGCGCTTTGGAGAAACCAGACTTCACTGCGGCACGCACGCTGTTGCCTGCGGAAATCTCCTCACGAATACGTGTGAAAATGATGACGTTCGCATCCACCGCCATACCGATTGACAGGATAATACCTGCAATACCAGGAAGTGTCAGTGTGATGTGTCGGATGCTCAGAATCAAAAGCATCAATACAACATAACCTGTCAGTGCTAAGCTGGCAATAAATCCCGGGAAACGATACAGTATGATCATCAGGATACATACCAATCCAAAACCGATCGCACCGGCGATCAAGCTTGTTGATACCGCTTTCTGACCAAGCTTTGCACCAACGATGTTATACTGGATCTGCTTCAACTCCAGAGGCAGCGCACCAATCTTAATTGTTGATGCAAGGCTTTCTGCCTCATCGTAGCTGGAAATCTTATTGATAACTGCATTACCATCTGTGATTGCACTCTGTACAGTTGGAGCACTTGCAACGGCTCCATCATAGATGATATAGATTGGCTTTCCAATATTGGCTGCAGTTGCAGTTGCAAACTTCTGCGCACCTTCATCTGTAAACTGAAGCTGTACAACATAATCCTTCACTGTACCACTGTCGTCCACACCTGCCTGTGCGTTCTTGATATCAGAACCGGTCAGAACTGCTTCGTATGCATCGTTCGTACCATTGTTCTGATTCTGCTGCCAGATTGTATAGTTCTCGGAATCAAGGAACAGAAGCTGTCCCGGCTGACCGAGTTCATCCAATACGTCATGCGCATCTACCTTCTCTGTGTTCAGAGGAATCTCAACCGTGATACGGTCATTTCCTTCCTGATACACTTCACCTTCTGAACTGTACGCATCGACTCTTCGCTGCAGCTTATCCACAGTTGCTTTAATCTCGTCGCTTGTCGGCTTCTCATCCTGAATCTCATAGGTTACGGACAAACCGCCCTGCAGATCCAGTCCCAACGGAACATTCGCAGTTTTACCGGATTCATTCTGTCCTACACCAGCGATTGCCATATAGATACCGCCAGCCAGAAGCAGGAAGAAAATAATCAGATTGATGACCGCTTTTCTTTTTGTTTTCTTCATCTTTTTTTCTCTCCTTCATTTATTTTACTCTGCCGCTTCGTCTTCTTCGTCATCCGCCAGAGCTGCTTTCATCATGATTGCACATTCGACACGTTTCCGCTGCAATTCACAACCCACATCGTATGCGTCTAATATATTGCCATGGAACTGATACGAATTCGCTGCACAGCCGCCACTGCAATAAAATCTTGCGAAGCAATCCTTGCATTTGTCCTTGGCATAGACATTGCAAAGCTTGAATTCTTCCACGATATCGTTTCGTTCTACACCATGGAATACATCACCCAGTTTGAACTCATCGTGTCCAACAAACTGATGACACGGATACAGATCTCCAGTTGGTGTCACTGCCAGATACTCCGTACCGGAACCACATCCAGACAGACGCTTGTACACACACGGACCACCATTTAAGTCGAGCTTGTAATGGAAGAATGTCACTGGTTTTCCTTCCTTCTGCCGGCGGATCAGATCAACTGCCAGCTTGTCATACTGCTCGAAAATCGTTGGTAAATCTTCCTCGCGGATCGCATAATCATTCTCATCTGGTGTGACAACCGGCTCAATTGAGATCTCCTTGAATCCAAGCTCGGTCATCAATTCAAAATCCTTCGTAAAGTCCAGATTGTTTCTCGTAAATGTACCGCGCACATAATAGCTCTTATCGCCGCGCTTCTCCACGAACTTCTGGAACTTCGGCACAATAATGTCATAGCTTCCCTTTCCATTTCTGGTTGGCCGCATCATGTCATTAATCTCTTTTCTGCCGTCGAGACTCAATACAACGTTTGAAATCTCTCTGTTGCAGAAATCAATGACTTCATCATTTAACAGCATACCATTTGTCGTCAGGGTGAAACGGAAGTTCTTATTTGCCGCCTTCTCCTTGCTTCGTCCATATGCTACGATTTCCTTCACCACATCAAAGTTCATCAACGGCTCACCGCCGAAGAAATCAACTTCAAGGTTTACACGGTTTCCGGAATTCTCTATCAAAAAGTCAATCGCCTGCTTGCCAACTTCCAGACTCATAAGTTCCCGTTTCTGACCATGATATTCTCCCTCATCTGCGAAACAATACTTGCAGGCAAGGTTACAATCATGTGCAATATGTAAGCAAAGCGCCTTGACTACGGTCTTTCTCTTCTTAAAATCGATAATGACATCCTTGAACACATCTTCCGTGAATAACAGTTCCTTTTCTTCTAACTCGGAAATGTCGGAATACGCATCCTTGATATCTTCCTTACTATAGGTATCTCCATACTTCTCTAAAATTGCCTGTTCAATCTCTTCGAATTTCTTATCCTTGTATATCGCAATCATATCATATACAAGGTCATCCACTACATGTACGGAGCCGCTGCACACATCAAGCACGATATTATACCCATTGTTCTTGTACTGGTGTACCACTTTCTTAGTCACTCCTATTTCTCTTATTCATTAAGGAAAGGGGACATCGCAGGATATCCCCTTTTCTTGTGCGAAGTGTATGTATTACACTTTCTTTATCTGTAATTAGTTGTTCTCGCAGCTCTGGTTACCAACTGTACAGCTTGTCTTACATGCTGACTGGCAAGATGTCTGGCATTCGCCGCAACCACCCTTAACTACAGTGCTCTTCATTGTCTTTTCTGTCAAAGTTTTGATTCTCTTCATCTTTATCGCCTCCTACTAGCATTATTAATGGGTATTTTATCACATGTCCTGTCATTTGTCATCATTATTTTTTTACATTCTACTTGTAAATACGCATTTCTGCCATGTTTTATGACAGAAATGCACCGATTGCCCCTCCACAGAGGCAGATCAATGTATTAAGCAACCCGGATTGTATGATTCCCTGTGCATTTCCACGCACGATCAAAGATAACACAAGCAGGAGCACCGCATAGAACAATCCGAGCAACACGCCCCACAACAACCGCTTTACTTCCATGCATTTACCGATGAAGAATCCGCCGATGGCACTCGACAGCAGATAGATAAACACAACACCCAGTTCTACAACATTCTCACTCAATCCCAGCTTATACAATGCAAATGCCAGAATTAAAAGCAAAAGCCCGGTCACAATGTACGCTGCAACCAGTGCCTTTAAAACACAAAACGCAACCCGTTTTTCCATATAGACTCCCATTCGTCCGGTGTGGCAGACCGCCATACCCACTTGCTTTGGTTATATATATGAAAAATGAGTTGCGTTTATTACTTTCTATTTCACTTATTTACGCTTTCGCACTGGCTTTTTTCTTTGGTTCCTCCACGAGTTCCCCCGCCTTCTTCAAGGCAAGCTTCGTAATGACCGGTCCGATCAGCTCATAGATTACGACACCACACAACACGATTGTCTGGATCTGTGCGGCATACTGCGGCAGAGATTTTCCGGCAGAGGTTGCAAGTCCGATGGCAACACCCTCCTGTGGCACCAGAGTCAGGCCCAGCCATTTCTGCACGATCTTCGGTGCCTTGGATATCTTCGCACCAAATGCCGCGCCAAGTGATTTTCCGACGATTCGGCCTACGACATACACTGCACCCACAACGCCAACAGATACAATAACCGTCACATCCAGAGACGCACCCGACAAGATAAAAAACATCATATAGATCGGTGGCGTAACACGTTCCAGCGGTTCATAAATCTTATCACTCTGTTTTGAGATATTGGCAAATATTGTGCTTAACATCATACAGGCAAGCAGCGAAGAAAATCCAACCATATCCGAGATACCGACACACAGGCAGATCATCATGATTGTGATTGCAAGCCGGTTTCCACGTCCGGTATAAACTTTTACAAGCAGCGTCATGATCACGCCAAGTACTGCACCAAACAACAGGCCGCCAAAAATCTCAATACACGGAGCAATCAAAAGCTTACCCACCGGTGCGCTTCCGCTCGAACTTATAACATTGGCAACTGCCATGGAAAGTCCATACGCAACAAGTGCTACTGCGTCGTCCAGTGCAACAACCGGAAGCAGTGTATTCGTGACCGGTCCTTTCGTCTTATACTGCTTCACAATCATCATTGTGGATGCTGCAGCTGTTGCAGATGCAATCGCACCAAGTGCAAGTGCAAAACTGACATCATATCCAAGCAGCAGCAAAATAGTATCTACTACAAATACAGCCCCCATGCCCTCTGTGATTCCGATGACAATCGGTGCTTTTCCGACCTTTTTAAGGAATGACATCTTAAACTCTGCGCCAATTGAAAATGCGATACAGCCAAGAGCAAGCTCTGTAACCAAATCCATATGATCAATCAGTTCTTCACTCAGAAGCTTCAGACAGTTTGGACCGATTAAAAGTCCAATCACCAGGTATCCGGTTACGTTCGGGAGTCGCATCTGTTTGACAATCTTGCCCGCGATCAGTGCTGCAAGCAGCATGATTCCCAAATACGTTAATATATTCAAATCCATGATTACGCACCCAAGCCTTCCACAAATGATACCGGAAGTGCAAACATAATTCCGGTGTTCGGCTTGTCCAGTCCGATCACATCGTTGATCGTCTTACGTGCCTTCTTCATTTCTTCATCATCTACGACAAAGAACATCATCTTTACCACTTCATGATCGTCATCATCCGCAAGGATGGAACGAAGCATTCCAAAGATCGGAAGGTCATCCATCTTCTCGACAACACTCGCCATACCGGTACCATCAACGATCGTACCTCCATGAATCCCTTCTTCTACCAGTTCCTTACAGATCTCGCTCACAAGGTCTTCGTGCTTCAAAATCACTACGAGCAAATTCATGTTACTCATCTCTCTATCCTCCATATTATTCATTTGTCAATCAAGCATGTCTTATCCTGATTGATACATGCTTGATTGACATTATATTAACTCCTTCAGACGGTCGATGCGTCCAAATTCATATACCTTCTTTGCGTACCGCTTTGTTGTATCATTGGGTTCAATCAGGTCGATCACCATAACCGGATACATGCCTGCACGCCCCGCTGACAGGATTCCATTGATGGAATCCTCCACCGCAACGGCTTCCTCCGGTTTCACGTCTAGCATCTCACACGCCTTTAAATAAATATCCGGCGCCGGTTTCCCATGCTCCACCGTATCACCAAATACTAATTCATCAAAGTACTGGTCAATATGATGGGCTTTCAGATACCCTGTCGCACGCTCCCGTACCGTAGATGTCGCAAGTCCAACCTTAACACCTTTTTCTTTCAGATATTTTAATGTATCTGCGACACCCGGCTTCAGTTCCACGCCGTGTGCCCGGATATGCGCGTCCAGCTTGTTCACGACCGCTTCCCGAAAATCAAAATAATCAATTCCCATACCGACGACATCTTCAAAGCTCTTCTTGTTTGTGTACTTCGTGCCACCCGCGATACGCTCGCAGGCAACGACCATCACATCATCCGGGATTCCCAGCTTCTTGCCTTCCTCTAACTGAAATCTCCTGTATAATTTTTCCGTGTCCGTAATGACACCATCCATATCAAATACAACTGCCCGAAACATCTTCTTTATTCCTCCACGCGGACAACGATTGCAGAATAATTATCCGTCTTTGTCATGTCTGCCCGCTTCAGCACGTATTTTTCCATTGCATCTAACCAAGCCTGTGCAGAGGACGTTTCCTTGTATGCGGCAAGCATCTCTTCCTCATAGACATACTCCCAGAAACCATCCGTCATCAACACAAACGCCTGTGTCTCTCCGCGCTCCACAACCGCACTTATATCATACGTTTTCGTCCCCCACTGTGCGCCCATCGCACGCAGCAGCTTGTTCCGATCCTCGTGCGTACGGATCTCGGATTCCTTGATTTCTCCGGTATCGCATAGAATCTGTACTAAGCTATGGTCACGCGTTCTCTGGTATTTTGTTCCATTCTCGTAAATCCGATACAACCGGCTGTCCCCGATATGCGCCCACTGTATCAGGTCCGGTGTGATTACAAGCACAACTGCCGTTGTCTTCATGGAGTTGCACAGATCCCGCCGCACCTGTTCTTCCAGCAATTCTTTTTGTGCCTGTTCCAATGCATCCTTGAAAAATCCGGCATAGTAGCCCTGTTTTTCAAATCTCTTTGCTATGCTTTCTGCGACCAGCTCCGATGCTATTTCCCCGCAGGCATGCCCGCCAAGTCCATCACACAAGATCAGGCAGAGCTGTTCTTCGTATGTTGCTTTCCGTATGTAATCCTCGTTGTGATCTCTTCCCCCTTGCTTTGTCAGCATCGCAACGTCTACCATGCGTCAACCTCCTACCAATTTTCCCTGTTACCGTTTTCGCTTTTCTGATTATAATATGCCCAGCGGTAGTTTGCAAGCAAAACAGGAGCATGTTTCCATGCTCCTGCCTGTGTAACCTGGTTTTATCACCGGTTAATTATTCTTTTTCTTCTTTGCTGCCAGAATAATTGCGATTCCACCGCCAAGCACTACAAGAACGCCAACACCAATCAATACATACAGAAGTACATGACTCTTCTCTCCATATGTAAAGCTGATCGTCTGTTCTGCTTCATTTCCGGCATCATCATGTGCCTTCATTGTAAGCTTATAGTCGCCCTTTTCTGTAACTGTGATCGCAGCAGCATTGTCCTTGATCTCAACTGGAGAACCATTGAGCGTTACCTCATCCAGAGTATCCTCATCCAACTGAAGGGATACGTTGATGTCGTACTGCTCGTTCTTGATCTCTCCATCTTCTACACCCGTTACAATAAAGGTTGGTGCCTTTGTATCCAGATTGAAGTTTACTGTTTCCTCTGTTGCATTTCCAAGTTCATCTTCGGCTGTAATCTTCATCTCATATGCGCCGTCCTCGACTTCGGATGTTCCGTCATACTCGCTACCATTCAAGTACATATGTGCATCGCAGACAGTCAGGTCATAGATAATGTCGTTCAGATCGTAATCCCATGCAAAGGATGTCAGAGTTCCTTCATATGCGCTCATGACCTTTGGATCAATCACTGGTTTTGTCTTATCAATCGTGAAGGAAACCTCCTGTGTATCCTCATTACCTGCGGCATCCTTACAGTTTATCTGAATCTTATAAATACCATCCTCTGTAAATGTGTTTCGGATCAGCGTCGTTGCTGCTGTCGGATTATATCCGGTAATCTGCAGATCCTCTGTTTTTTCCTTATAAGATGTTGGATCAAGATATGTTCTTGTTGCCTGAATCCTTACAGACTTTGTCAGATAGAAGTCCTCCTCGATCTGTGCCTGGAACTCTACCTGCTTTGTTGTCTTGTCGTTATTTGACACGCCACTCAGCGTAATGATTGGCTTGCCTGTATCAATTCTTACCGTATAGCTGGCTGCCTCTGCGGTATGTCCAGCACGGTCTTTACCGGTAAATGTTACCTGATACTCACCTGTCTCACTAAGTGTCTCTGTCATCGTTGTCACACGTGCAGTTGGCTTGAAGTCGATGGTCTTGTAAGCGGCTTCTGCCACGCTGTCGTTTGCTTTTCTTGTGATCGTGATCGTACCAGATGCATCCCACCAGAATGCCTCTGTCATACTAAATGTCAGGGTTGTTCCTGCGTTCAGTGTCGAACCGGAAGCAGTTCCTGTAATCTGCAGTTCTGGTGCTGTCTTATCAACACGGAACTGTACATTTCTTTCTGCACTTCGGTTTCCTGCCTTGTCCACAGAATATACCTTTACCTGATAATCAGCCTCATCTGTATAGCCAAATACCCGGTTATCTGTCTTCAATACATCCGCGGTTACCGGAAGCTGATCCGGTACTGTCTTAATCAACTGGTAATTGAAATCATGTACGTCTTCGTTTGCGTCGCTTACAGAGAAAGCAACCGTTGCATCGGAAGTCAGATCAACAACGCCCATATTCTCAGAGTAAACCATACCTCCATTGATCACTGCAGCAATATTCGGTGCCTCTGTATCCTTGATAAATACAACCTGCTTTTCAACCGCATTGTTGCCTGCATTATCCTGTGCATTGATCTTGATTACATGTGCACCAATACCGGTTGAAACATAGCTTGCCCGGTACTTGTTAGATGTACCGATTCGCTGCCATGTTACATTTACCACGTTGTTATTATCTGTTACTCTTACTCCGGAAGCTGAGATATTCTCATCCTCATAAGTAAGCTCTACCGTTACATTGGAACGATAGAAGTAATCGCAAACAGTTCCATCGAAGTTCTTTCCCGGCTGCTTGCCTGCAGTTGTACCCCCGGAAATCTTTGCTGTAACAACCGGGATTGTGTTATCCACGCGGAACTTCATCGTCTTGGAATCAATGTTTCCTGCCTTGTCTGACACATTGACTGTCACGGTGTAGTCACCATCCGCGGCTTTCTTGCCGATCAGGTTATTCAATGTGAAGCTGTTTTCCTGGCTGACATTTACCAGTTCCTTTGCTCCACTCAGATTTGTTGTCACATCGGTGTCTGGTCCTTTGACTGTAACTGTCGCCTGATTGATTGTCAGGTTATCCGATACCGTTGTCTTGATCAGTACCTCGCCATCCAATGGCTGTGTAATGTTTGTCTTTCCATTGACTGTCAATTCAGCCTTCGGTTTTGTCTTATCCACTTTGATCTTATACAGATTGTTTGGAAGCAGATTCTCACTTGCATCCTGTGCATTAAACACAAGAGATGTACCTGTAATTCCTGCTGATTCTGGAATCGCAATCGTTCCGTTCACAGAAGTCTGTGTTCCATTCAATGCGATTTCCTTGTCTGTTACATTTGCCTTGCTTCCTGCCAGAGAATAACCGGCATTTGCAAGTGGTGATTCCACGCCATTATCACCGGAAGTAATCGTATAGTTGATTGTATATTCCTTATACCATGTGCTGTCGTTTGCCACATTCACCGATACAGTTGGATTGGTACGGTCATATAAAATTGTACCAAGCGTTTTAGATGCATCCTGTGGGTAACGAATCTTCTGTTCATTTCCATCTGTCACATTCAGATACATACTATCCAGCTGTGCATTTATATTCGTCTTAGCAGGCAAATCAAATTTTACCGTTGTGCTGTAACGATGACTGTCTAGATTTTTGCCATTATCAGTGTCAGCAACATCCTTTACCTGGTCATTCGTACCACCTGCAATCAGTTCAAATTTCTTCACAACGTAAGCAGAGCTTGCAGTCACTTCCAGCTGATACTTTTCATTGGTATTCTTTCCTGCCAAAACATCGCTTGTTACATCGTTTCCAGCTGCATCTATAATCACACAGTTATCTACGCGCAGGGTATCATCAATCTTTGTTACACCACGAAGTGTCAAAGAATCTGATACATTTCCTGCTTTATCCGATGCTGTAACCGCAACGGAATATGAGATATCTACCTTCAACTGATCAGATGGAATATTATATACATATGTATTTCCCGTAGTATAAGTAAACTTGTCCGTTGGTGTTACATACACATCCTGTACACCACTTTCTCCAGTTGCATCTGCAACAGTAACCACATACCGGTAAATCGTATTTAGTTCTGTCACGATGGTAGCCATATCTCCAGTCGCTTCACCGACCTCTGACCATGTTGTTCCGTTATCTATACTTTTTTCAAGTTTTGGATTACTGATCACTGGTGCTTTTGCGTCGTATGAAATATTCTTAATCTGCTTTGTGCCGGTAATCGTAATCTCCGAATCACCAGCATATGCCTTTACCTCTAATGCATTTAACAGCTCTGAAACTTCCAAATCTGTTGGAATTGAAATATTCGCTGTAACTGTGTATACACGTGTTGTACTAGGTTCCGAACATACGACCTCGTCTGCATTAAATTCTTTCGTACCATCAGAAAGTTTAACATTTGTAATTTTCTTATTTGAATCTAATGTTACCTTAATCTGCTTCTTTGCAGCCAAGTGTGAAAGTGTCTTGTCCTCTGTTAAACCATTCCAGCTATCATCATCTACAAATGTAACACCGGTTACCTTTGTTCCCTCTGTCGCCTGCTGGATCTTGATTGGGCACTTATAATCTTTAGAATTTCCCTTGTTGTCAACTGCAGTTACAGTTACAACATCTCCGGTTGCCTGCTCCTTTGTAAGTTCGATTGTATATACATTCGAACCAGAAGCTGGAGATGTCACGGTCAAAGATGTACCATTTAATGTAGCTGTTACATTCTTAATTCCAGATGTATCTTCGCCATCCTTTGTTGGATCTTCAACAGTAACTGCATACTTGTATTTGTCACTCACACCATAATAAACACTATTTTCATCTATAAACTTATCCTGTATCGTTACATAATTAGAAGTCTCTTCATCCCAATAAAATACATCCAAAGCCTCACAGCTAATATTTGGTGCTTGTGTATCGTTACTCATATGAACCGAGCCAAGTTCGATGTACTCCAACACCTGTGCAGGTGTCTCATTGGATACCAGAGCCGCATATGCATAAACCTGTTTTCCACGGTTGTTCTCAGTAGTACTGATTGTATCTCCAATAAATGTATAACTGTTTATATCCTTTTTTTCAGACTCATCTGCTGCTGATCCAATTTTTACATAATATTTTACTGTCGCGCCCTCAATAGAAGCTACTGTGGTTGGAGCCTTTAATGTTGCTTCACTGACATACGAATCCGATGTCAAACTTGTGCTCCCGTCATACAGTCCAGCACCTGTTGTAAATGCTGAATCCACATAATTTGCAGTTACAACATACGCTAATTTCGCTAATCCCCGAAAATATTCATTACCATCTTCTGGCGTTTCTATCGCACATACATAAATTGCCAGCTTCTTGTCTGTTGGAACAACAACGCCCTCTGCAGGATATTCCGTCAAACTCAAATCCTGAATTTCTTGCTCCGTATAACTGTCTTTCAAAGTATCATCATTCATATCCACCAATTTATAATACTTCTTAGTAATAAACGGCACTGTATATGCTTCACTAATTGGTTTAAATGTAAATTCCGGATCTTTTACCTTTAGCTTTTGTTCATCCTGAAGCAGCGTATAATTAACTATCTTTTTTGTTACTTCAGCCTCATATTCGCCGGCAGGATTTATAACAGCACTGCCCGCCTCCAATTCCACATTAACAGTCTGCGTAGCTCCCATCTTAATCCCAGTTGCACTTCCCTCTTCCGCCTTCGCGCCATTCTTATCACCGACATGGTTTGCAAATGGTACAATCAGCAAAGCAAAGACAACCCATAATGCTATGAGCTTCTTTACCGGGTGTTTTGAATTGTTTGATTTTGTTTCTTTTCTTTTCATCCTTTTTTTCACCTACCCGACTCTATACTTTCATCTGAATGAACAACTACTATATTGTAAATTACTTTTACCTTCTTCGCTAATGTTCCGGTTGTCAGCACGCTTGTACCTTCCTCGTCATCATCTGCACGTAATACATCGGTTGCATCACTGTCGTCATCGTCGGCACGCAATACATCGGTTGCATCACTGTCATCATCGTCCATCCGCAGAACGTCGGTTGCATCCTCATCGTCTGCATCGTCTCCCCGAAGTACATCGGTTGCTCCGTCATCGCCTTCGTCATTCCGAAGTACATCCGTTGCCCCGTCATCGCCTTCGTCATTTCGAAGTACATCCGTTGCTCCGTCATCGCCTTCGTCGTTTCGAAGTACATCCGTTGCTCCGTCATCGCCTGCCGATGTATCACGAAGCACATCTGTTGCCTCATCATCCGCACCTGAACCGAGTACTTCTGTCTCGCCATCATCCGGTGTATCATAATCATTGATGCCCGGACGAAGGATGTCGGTCTCTTCAAACTTCTTTTCTTTCTTCTTTGATTTCTCCAACAGTTCGGTGGAATCGTTACCATTAGCCTTACGATCCTCCCGCGTAGAAACCGCTTCTTTCGCAGTGATCTTTCCACTTCCCATGTTGTAGTATTTTTCCTGTTCTTTCTTCGCTACGCTGCCCGGACTCGCTGTACCATCCTGCATTTCTTTCATTGCCTTTTTCGCAGCACTTCCGGTCAATTCTCCAATTACCTTCGGTATCTTCAATACAATGAATAACACGATCGCCGCAATCAGAAGGAGAATCGCCAGTACCAAGCCGCCATAGAAACATATCTCATATACGTTTTGCATGCTGATCACTCTCCCATCTCTGCTGACTGCGAATCATCGGAATTTGCATCCGGTGCCTGCGTCGCTTCTTCTTCGCTGATATCATAGCTTCCGTCCTTCAACATCTGCAACGTATCTTTTCGTTTGTACCATGTTTTGTTGCTGTCGATGCCAAGCACGTTACCACCATCATCAAATACCTGAATCAGCTTCTTTGTCAGATCTGGAATCTTCGTCGTCCAAAGCTTCGGATCCTGCTCCTGTGCCTCACACAGACGATACAGATAATCCAGATGCTCTGCATATACGTTGTCGCTCCACTCGTTCTTTGTACCGAATACCTTTTCTGCGGCTTCGTATATCTTGAGTGCATCATCTGTCTTGCCCTGTGCGTCATAACAACGTGCTTCTGTCATCATCTTATTGTAATAAGACTGGTTATACGCGTTGACAGAGGAACCACCCAGCGAAATGCCCGGATCGCTGTCTACCTTCATCTTCAGGATTCCAATATAGTCTTCACAATAACTAATTGCCATCGAATAATATCCATTGGCAACTGTTTCATTATCTGCATTTTCCTTGGCAAGTTGCTCATAGATCATGATCAGGTTATCGTCGTAACGATAATTCATATCCATAACTGCTTCTTCGTCCAGATCATTGCCTGTGTACTCGTCCAGATCTGCAACCGCCTGTTCCATCACCGTACTTGCCTGTTCTGCGATGCTTGTCTCCGCATCCTTGCTGACGTTTGTACTGTAAATCTCGCCGATAATACGATAGTTTACGAACTTGGTTGCTTCCTGGTTCGTAAAGTTGTTCTCGTTGTAGGTTGCAAAATCATTTACCGCCTGCATCAGCTCTGATGCATCCGACGTACTGTCAGATCGCAACTCGGAAATGGATTTGTAAAAGCCTGCAAGCTTTCCATATTCCTCGTCCTTCTCGTCAATCATGCCGAAATATTTGGCTGCCTGACTGTAAGAACGCTCTTCCTCAAAATAAGTAAGTGCCAGCTTGTAAAGCACTGCGCTGTTTTTCTCAACACCACCATGTTTACTGCTGATTCGATTGGAAACCAACGTCAACGCATCATCCAGATTCAGCGTAGATTCCGTTCCGGCTTCCTCCGCCTTGTTCGTAGCATCAATGTATGCCTGTATGTACTGCTCGTAAGCTTTTTCTTCCGAGCCGTCCAGTTCGATTGCTTTCTTGAATTCTGCCGTTCCGGCTTCGTAATTCTCTTCCCGGCAGTAATTCATACCATTTTCGATATACTGGTTATAATTGTTCAGCTTAATCCGCTGCATCCCGGAATATCCGATTCCAGCTGTGATACCGGATACAACTGCCAATGCCACGGTTGCTGCAAAAAGCCCAAGCTTCTTCTTGTTCTTCTTCCGGTAGCTGTCGTCAAGCTCATCGTAATGCTCCAATGCATACATCAGCTCCGTACAGTTCTGATAACGGTCGTTCGGATCTGCCTGTGTACATTTTAAGATGATCTTCTCCAATCCAGAGGACAACATCGGATTCCACTCGCGGATCGGCTTGATCTCATACGGTGGCTCACATGGGTTCTTTCCTGTTACGATATGGTACAGGGTTGCGCCCAGATTATAGATATCTGTTCTTGCATCTGTATTGTAGATACCACGTCCCTTGGAATCACCGAACTGTTCCGGTGCCGCATAGCCTCGCGTACCAAGTGCGGTTGTATCTGCATTGTTCTCTATCTCGTACTCTTTTGCTGTACCGAAGTCGATCAGCTTTACGCCGCCCTCCGGCTTGATCATGACATTCGAAGGCTTCATATCCCGGTAGATAATCGGTGGATTCATGTTGTGCAGATAATTCAATGCACTTGCAAGCTGCAAGCCCCACTCTACCACCAACTCCTGTGGCTGTGCGCCTTCCTTCTTCAATCGATCCTGAATCGTATCACCCTCGATATAATCCATAACAACGTAGATCGTTCCATCCTGATTGATGATATCTACGATTCGCGGCAACACCGGATGATCTACGTTCTTCAGAATATTCGCTTCTCGTTCCAATCCCTTAAGCAACGTCTTTGCGGATTTCTTTCCATCATTCTTGATCTCCTTGACCGCCCACTGCTTGTTCAAACGCTTATCACGGGCAAGGTACACGATGGACATACCACCTCGACCAACTTCTGCCAAAATTTCATATTTTCCGTCTAGTACGGTTCCTTCCTTCGTCATGGCAAACCCTCTCTAAATCAAATCGTGCGAACCATTGCTACTGTGATATTATCACGTTCCCCACGGTTCTTTACTAACTCTGTCAGATATATTGCTCCATATTTCATCTTTTCCTCGTCCGTCGCCTCACCCGGTCCGATCTTCTCGATGATTTCCTCCGGTGTGATCACATGACGGAATCCGTCTGAGCAGAGCATATAAACTGCATTTCTTGTTGCAGTTCCCTTTGTAAATTCCGGCTCAACAACCGGCGATGCGCCGACACACTGCAACAGTACGCTTCGTCTCGGATCGATTTTTGCCTGCTCCGGTGTCATACGTCCCGCTGCCAGTTCTCTTGCGATAAATGTCTGATCGTTTGTCAGCTGCTTCGCTGTCTTTGTAAGCTCATACACGCGGCTGTCGCCCACATGCACAATATAATACTGATCCTTGTACAACAGGATTGCAGATACCGTCGTACCAAGCTGCAAATGATTTTCCTCTCCATATGCGCCCAGCCGGCGATTCTGAGTTTGGATAATATCATCCCACTGTGATACAAGATTCTGCTCTGTGAATGTTCCATTCTGAATTTCATCCACCAGTGTATCATCAAACCATGTACAAAATGCTTCGATTACCTCTTTGCTGGCAACCTCGCCTTTTGCGAGTCCTCCCATGCCATCACACACGATTGCAAATGCAACATTTCCCTCTTTTGTGTTCACAACCTTGATTGCAAGAGAGTCCTGATTCGTTTCTTTTCTTGTACCTACATCGGTGTGATATGTTGCAATGTACTCCATATTACTCTCCTTTTCTCAGAAGGAATGTGAATTCCTCATCTCCCAATCGAACTTCTGTCTTATGCTTCAGAAGCACTTCCTTACCCGGCTGCAACTCTACCCCGTTTACATAGGTATGGTTTGTAGAATTGTTATCCTTAATATAGTTCACGCCATCGCGCTGGATTACAATACAATGCTCCCGGCTGATTGCGCTGTTGTTCTCTATTGCATAATCGGCTTTCGTCTTTGACTTACCGATGATAAATTCTGGTTTTGTAATATTGATGATCTCACCAGTTGATTTACGCACAAAGTGTGGAATCGGGCGTGCACCGCCAAGCTGTCCCATCAGGTTGCCGTTCTGCATCTGTGGCGCCTGTGGTCTTGGCATCTGTCCCATCATAGGCTGCCCCATCATTGGTTGTCCCATCGGAGGGCGCTGTCCACCCATCGGTGGTACTGGTTGCCCCATCATCGGCTGTCCGCCCATCGCTGGACGCTGTCCCATTGGTGGCATCTGTGGCTTTGGTATTTCCGGTTTCGGCATCTCTGGCTTTGGTGCCTCTGGTGCTGGTGCCTGTGGCTTTGGCATTTCCGGTTTCGGCATCTCTGGCTTTGGTGCCTCCGGTGCTGGTGCCTGTGGCTTTGGCATTTCCGGCTTCGGCATCTCTGGCTTTGGTGCATCCGGTGCTGGTGCCTGTGGTTTTGGCATTTCCGGCTTCGGCATCTGCCCCATCGGTGGTACTGGCTGCCCCATTGGCTGTCCGTTCATCGGTGGTACCGGCTGTCCCATCATTGGCTGTCCGCCCATCGGTGGTACTGGCTGCCCCATTGGCTGTCTGCCCATCGGTGGTACTGGCTGCCCCATCGGCTGTCTGCCCATCGGTGGCACCGGCTGTCCCATTGGCTGTCCCATCGCTGGCATACCCTGTGGACGCATGTTGTTCATCACGCCGACACGATTTACTTTTACATTCTGGTTCTGTACTTCCGGAGCTGCGGTTGTATCCGCTTCCTTCTTAAGTCCCTCGTCTCTTGTATAGAAGAGACCAAGTTTCTCCATCTCCGCATCTACAAGCCCCTTTAATTTCATATTGGAATAATGATCCGTATTGATCAAGGTCAGGATTCTTGCTACATAATCATCCTTGTCTGCTTCATCAAAGCGCATATGTGACACAATATTTCGGAAGAAATCCGGGATATCAGACTGTCCCAACGGATCCTGCTTTACAGGAACCATAATGCACTTTACTGCCTTGCTCTCAGGATCTACATAGATATAATTCAGATCGCGTACCAGATAACAGATCTGCACACCTGCTGCACCAATCTCAAATGCACACAACAGTCCCTTCAGGATTGCAAGTACATCTGCCTTCTTCAATGTCTGACGCAGCATCACTTCCAGAGAAGTGTCATGATGCACATAAGAGACAATACTTCTCTTTCCATCCTCGTCCTTGTACTGGAACGGAATAATATTTCCGAGCTGTGCAACCTTGTCTGACACTCTGTCGTCATAGACATCTGCTGCTCCAAGCTGATACTCCACCAATGTCATTCCGTTTTGTTTTGTTACATTCAACTCTAACCCCTTCATTTGCTACCTCCTCATGATATGATCATCCTAATTAGCGAATCTTAAATGTAAACTCTTCATCTGCAAGTCTTACGAGAGAATCATGTGTCAGAATTTCTTCTACCCCATCCTCTACACGCTTTCCATTCACATATGTATGATTCGTAGACTTGTTATCTTTGATATAACATACCCCATCTTTTTGAATGATAAATGCATGCTGACGGCTGATCGCTCCGTTTCCGCCAACGGTATAGTCCACACCTCTGGTTGCCTTTCCGATCTTGAAGATCGCCTTGTTCAGCATGATACGCTCTTCCGTACTTACACGGATCAGATATGGCAATGCTTTCGGCGAATTGGCTGCTACAGTCGCTGCACTCACAGCACCAACGGCATCTTTTACAAGCTCTGTTACAGATTTATTCAAAATAGATGTACTCTTTGGCTTCTTGTCCTTTTCATCGTCCTTTTTCTTCTCAATGTTCATGTCATCGTAGATATCCTCGATTACAGGCACCTTGATGTTTTCTGTCTGTCCGCTTGTCGGTTCTTCGTTTTGTACGGTTGTTTCCGGTTCAGCAGACTCTGCTGTCTCAGCTGCTGCTTCTGCCTCAGCTGCCTCCATCTCAGCCTCTGTCTGCTGGATGATTGCCGCACGGTTTACCTTTACCACATTCCGCTTAACCACAGGTGGCTTGTCTAAGAAATGATCCAGATCTTCCAATGTCTGGATATTCTTGGTTGGCTGTGCTGTCGGCTTTGCAGATGGAACTTCTCCAACCAGCTCCTTGATCCGATCCTTGATCAGGTTGATATCGGATTCCTTCTTGTTTGTCTTTAACTGCAGCTTCTCGCCACCATTTGTTGCCCCCTCTGGCTTCACCTGTGACAGGATCTGCTCTGCAGCTGGGGAAACCTCTGGTTTTTCTGCTACTGGTTCCGGCTCTGGCGCTTCCTGCTTTTCCATCACTGGCTCTGGTGCCGGTGCTTCCTCGACAGGTGCTGGTGTCTCCTCGACAGCCTCTGTCGGTTCTGCCACCTTCTCCTCTACCGGTGTTTCTTCTTCCTTTACCTGCATACCTGCTGGAAGGATACTTTCCAGTTCTTCCTCTTCCTTTACAGGTTCCTCTGCTTCTTCCTCTTCGTCTTCTTCATCGTCGCCGATCTCCGGAAGTGGTGCGTCATCCTCTTCCTGCAGGCCGTTCATGATGTCACCGATATTTTCTGCCGGTGCTTCTTCCTCTGCACTTACAACTTCTACACCGTCTGCATCAATGGCTCCAGCCTCCTCGAAGCTGATTCCTTCCTCTTCCATCAACGCCTCTGCAAGTCCGATCAAGCCACGCAGATTGAAGTTATCTCCATTGATATACGTGAGGAGCTTACCAACATAATTCAGATCCTCTTCCACATCGTATTTCATGTTCGCAAGCAGCTGGCGTACAAAGCTCTTGAATTCTACAGAAAGTGCGCCCTTGCTTTCGATTGGCAGGCACAGGAACTGTACTGTCTTCTTCTCAGCATCCACGTAGATAAATCCACGATTCAGCAATACATACGAAAGTGGAATCGCCTGCTCCTTCAAGGAAATCATCTCCTGTGCGACATTCCGCAGGATGAGCAGTACGCTCTCGCAATCATGCTCCTGTGTGATGTACTCTTCCAGAGATGTCTTACCCGTAATCTGGTAGGTCAGATAATCATAATCGTCATCTTCTTCATAGATAATCTCTATCAGTTCTTCCGGCGCATTGTCCTGACAGTAATCCAAAACATCCTCATCTAACTCACAATCCTCGCCCATTGTGTATGACAGATATTTTTCTTCGCCGATGTTTCGCGCCCTAAAATTAAAAGTTCTCATAACGTCCCTCCTAATACATTATTTATTCCTATTGTGATTCTTCGGTTGTCGATTCCTCGGTGGATGCTTCTCCATCCGGTGTCACGCCGTTTGGTCCACCAATAATCTGTGTATCTATGTGATCTTCATAGTTTTCTGTAAAGATATGTGTACCTGCATCTTCGTCGCCAACATGGTAATACAGGTAATTATGCTCTTCCGGATACAATACTGCCTGGATACATGCCAGTCCCGGATTACAGATCGGTCCTACCGGAAGTCCGGCATTCTTATAGGTGTTGTATGGAGAATCCAGTTCCAGATCCTCGTACAGAACCTGACTCTTGTCATACATTCCATCGGTCAATGGATATAAGACAGTCGGACACATCTGCAAAGGCATTTCTGCTTTCAGACGGTTGTTGATAACACCTGCAATCGTCGCACGTTCTGAATCCACCTTTGCCTCACGTTCTACAATGGAAGCTCTCGTCACAAGTTCAAATGCACTGTATCCAAGCTCTGCCGCACGATCCTGCAGTTCCTGTGTATAGTAGTTGTCGAACGTTCTCAACATATAATCGACTAATGATTCCGCTGTCGTCGACTCATAAATATCGTAAGTTGCCGGGAACAGGAAACCCTGTACCTTATAATTGACATTGGCACCTGCCGGTATGTCTGCCAGATATGCAAAATCAGATTTCGTAACCGATTTGCATGCATTTAAAAATTCAGTTGCAGAACAGATTCCCTGATCTTCGCACCGCGCTGCTATCATCTCTACCGTAAAGCCCTCTGGCACAACCAGATAATCGACTGGCTGATCCTCCTCGAATGTCGGGCTCATGGCTGCCATCATCTGCAAGGTTGTCATACCAGTATTCAAGGTGTATGTACCACCATGCAGCTTGCCACGGTACTCAGAGTCCTGCAGACGCTTTGTAAATGCACGCGGATAATTGATCAATCCATTGTCCTTCAGGATCTGCGCGATTTCCTTGACAGATGCACCTTCCGGAATCGTAACAGTTACATCTTCGCCCTGTGTCGACTCCGTTCCCTTGTATTCGTCCATATAATCATCGTAATAGGTTCGTATATGTTTATAGGTCATATTGGCAAGTGTGACAATCGCCACCAACAATATGATTCCCTTCACGACTCGAATCACCGTTTTTCCCACTTTTCGTACCTCTTCTTTGCATTTTAGTTTACATAACTTTTTAAAAAATTACACACTTGATGTAATTTTACAATAATGGTATTATACTATCATCTTTTAGATAAAATTACAAGAAAGGATGATAAATTTGAGTAATCCAATTGTTACAATGACTATGGAATCCGGCGATGTTATGACATTTGAACTGTATCCGGATATCGCACCAAACACAGTAAAGAATTTTATCTCTCTGATTAAGAAAGGGTTTTACGATGGATTGATCTTCCATCGTGTCATCAATGGTTTTATGATCCAGGGTGGCTGCCCGGACGGAAATGGTACAGGAGGTCCTGGATATTCAATCCGCGGAGAGTTCGCACAGAATGGTTTTGCGAATGATCTGAAGCACGAACCGGGTGTTCTTTCTATGGCACGTACCATGATGCCGAACTCCGCCGGTTCGCAGTTTTTCATCATGCACAAGAATAGTCCGCATCTCGACGGAAGCTATGCTGCTTTCGGCAAGATCGTGGATGGTCTGGATATCGTGAATAAGATTGCAGATGTTCCAACCGACTACATGGACCGCCCGCTTGAAGACCAGCGTATCAAGACCGTTACCGTCGACACGAAGGGTGTCGAGTATGACGAGCCGGAGAAAATGTAATTATATTTTCTAACGGACGCACAGCGTACAAAAAATAAAATCCCCTGCAGACACACTCTGCAGGGGATTTTTTCTACATTTCTTGCATTTTCTTGAGGAATGCCTTGGCACGGTCAGTCTTCGGGTTGTCGATGACATCCTCCGGCTTTCCTTCCTCAACGATCACGCCGCCATCCATGAAGATTACGCGATCGGATACGCTCCGGGCGAAACCAATCTCATGGGTTACGATTACCATTGTCATCTTCTCTGCGGCAAGCTCCTTCAACACCTTTAAGATCTCAGCTGTCAGCTCCGGATCGAGTGCCGATGTCGGCTCATCGAAGAAGAGCATCTTCGGTTTTAACGCAAGCGCACGGGCAATCGCCACACGCTGCTGCTGTCCGCCGGATAACTGATATGGATAATAGTCACCCTTATCTTCTAAGTTCATCTTGCGAAGCAGCTCCTTCGCCTCGGCATATACCTCGTCCTTGTCACGCTTCTGCACGTGGATCGGTGCATCTGCGATATTCTTCAGAACCGAATAATGCGGAAACAGATTAAAATTCTGGAACACCAATCCGTAGTAGCTTTGGATCTCTTTCAGCGTTGCCCTGTCTGCATAAACCGGAACACCGCTGTCGGAATTAACCGCTTCCTTTCCGCAGTACTCCATGCTTCCGCCGTCAATTTTCTCCAGCATCGTCATACAGCGCAGGAAGGTTGATTTTCCGGAGCCGGATGGTCCAAGAATCGAGATAACCTCGCTCTCCGCCACCGACATACTGATATCTTTTAGTACTTCGAGATCGTCGAAGCTTTTCTTAATATTTTTTACTTCCAGTAAGTTCATACGCGACCTCCTAATGATAATAATTCATGCGCTTTTCAATCTTCTCCATCACAAACGCAACGACAAAGTTAAAGATGTAGTAGAACACGCCTGCGATAAACAGCGGCATGATTGTCGTCTGTGCGGCAGCGACCTGCTTGGCAAGTGTAAACATCTCCGTATAAGAAATTGCAAATGCAAGCGACGTATCCTTAACCAATGTAATAACCTCGTTTGTAACAGAAGGCAGGATGTTCTTCGCCATCTGTGGGAACACGATCTTGAAGAACGTCTGGCTCTTGCTGTATCCTAAGATCTTCGCTGCCTCATGCTGTCCCTGTGGCACAGCCTGAATACCGGAGCGGTAGATCTCTGCGAAATATGCCGCATAGTTTAAGGCAAATCCAATGATAACCGCCTGGAAACGATAGCTTGTCGTAAGTGTCGCGCCAAACAGATAATATGGTCCGTAAAATACAACCAAAAGCTGTAACATCAGAGGCGTACCGCGTGCGATGGAGATATAGAACTTCACCAGCCAGCGGATCGGCGCGATCTTACACATTCTGCCTGCTGCAACCAGAAGTCCGAGCGGCAGGGAGAACAAAAGTGTCAGGAAGAAGATTACCAGGGATGCGAGCAGACCTTCTGCAAGCTGCTTTGTGATCGAGCAGAACTTATCCCAGAAGCTTGTGTTCTTCTTGCCTGTGGATGTGGTATCTGTCGCAGTTGCCGCAGCGGCATTTCCATCCTGTACCTGATCGTCCGGCGACAGGCAGATGGACTCCTCCAGGCCCCATTTCTCTGCGATCTCCTCAAATGTACCATCAGCAAGCATGTCAAGCAATGTCGCCTGTACTTTATCACGAAGCTCTGTATTCCCCTTTTTAAATCCGATTCCGTATTCCTCGGAAGACAGACGATCCTCGAGCATCATGAATTTATCCCCGCGGGATTCGATCTCGTAGTTTGCAACACCGATATCCATGCAGATCGCATTGACCGCGCCCGACTCCAGATTCATAAATGCACTGTTGTAATCGCCTACCTGCTGCAGTTCCTTGAATGTCTCTGCAAGCGCTTTATTCTCCTCGCTTGCATCCTCACCGGTGAGTGCCGCAAGTGCAGAGCTGTCTGCCTGCACGGCAACGACCTTCCCAGACAGATCGGTAAGCTGTGTGATACCGGAATCCTTACGCACAACGACTACCTGCGAATTATCGACATACGGCGTCGTCCATGTGTAGGCGTCTTCTCTTCCATTCATTGTAAATCCATTCCAGATACAGCTGATCGAACCGGAGTTTAATTCCATATCCTTCGAGTTCCACTCAATCGGCTGTTTCTTCAAGATCCAGCCGTTCCGGTCACATACCTCCTGTGCCAGATCCAGATCGAAGCCGACGTATTCGCCGTCATCGTTTTTATATCCATATGGTGGGAACTCCGCATCGAAGCCGACAACAAATGTATTGTCATCTGCGGTTGTCTCTTCCTGTACCTCATCGTCTGCAGTCAGACAGATGGATTCCTCCAGTCCCCATTTCTCTGCAATCTCGTCAAATGTACCATCGGCAAGCATGTCAAGCAGCGTTGCCTGCACTTTATCACGGAGCTCTGTATTTCCCTTTTTAAATCCGATTCCATATTCCTCGGAAGACAGACGCTCCTCGAGCATCATGAATTTATCCCCGCGGGATTCGATCTCGTAGTTTGCGACACCGATATCCATGCAGATTGCATTGACCGCGCCCGACTCCAGATTCATGAATGCACTGTTGTAATCACCCACCTGCTGCAGATCCTTGAATGTCGCACACAGTGCTTTATTCTCCTCGCTTGCATCCTCGCCTGTGAGTGCCGCAAGCGCAGAGCTGTCTGCCTGCACGGCAACGACCTTTCCAGCCAGATCAGACAACTGTGTGATGCCGGAATCCTTACGCACGACAACCACCTGTGAATTATCGACATATGGCTTTGTCCAAGTATAGTCATCCTCTCTGCCGTTCATCGTGAATCCGTTCCAGATACAGCTGATCGAACCGGAATTTAATTCCATATCCTTCGAGTTCCACTCAATCGGCTGTTTCTTCAGCGTCCAACCGTTCCGGTCGCATACCTCCTGTGCCAGATCCAGATCGAAGCCGACATATTCGCCGTTATCGTCCTTGTAGCCATATGGCGGGAACTCCGCATCGAAGCCGACAATAAACGTATTGTCGTCCTCTCCGTCCGCCGCCCGTGCCGGTGTCTGCATCGATACAATCGGTCCAAGCAGCAGCGCCATCATCAAAATTGCGGTCACTAGCCGTTTCCATTTTGCGTTCATAATGTCTTCCTCTCCTGTTTTTCTATTTAATATGCAGAGATATAGGATCTTGCCGGACTGCCCGGAGCTGCCTGCCCCTTCGGCACAAGCCGGATCTCTATCCCTTCCAATCGTTTTGCATAACCGGCTGTTCCTGCCGGTGCGCCGTTTTTCGCCCAGCCGAGCCAGCCGAAGCTCTGCGCATGCACACGATAGTATACATCATAATGCCGTTGCATGTCTCCTGTCAATGCAATACAGATGGCTTCGAGTCTTTTTGCCTGCCCGGATGTGCCGCTCATCGTTCCATTTCTGCGCCATGCAGATGGATTGTTCGTCGGTTCCTGCCAGCCGTAGCTCTGCACATGGGTTGTGTAGCAGATGCCGCCCGAATACGGCGCATTCGTCAGTTTGATTTCAATTCCTTCGAGTCGTTTTGCCTGTCCGGATGTGCCGCTCATCGCTCCGTTATATCTCCAGCCCTGCCAGCCATAGCTCTGCACGTGGGTACGATATGTAACATTCGGGCTGTCCGCACCCGCGATCTGCGGATTCATGCTCTGTCCCGGCACCGCGTAAAATGCATTTGCAAACTGAGATGCGATTCCCTGCATATTCCGGTTGAATCCCGCACCCTTCTTCACGACCACGATCTGAATGCCCTCCAGACGCTTCGCATAACCTGCGGTTCCTGCCGGTGCGCCATTTGCCGCCCAGCCAAGCCAGCCGTAGCTCTGCGCATGCACGCGGTAATAGACATCATATTTATCCTTGTCGGATCCGGTCAGTTGGATCTTGATTGCTTCCAGACGTTTTGCTTCCCCCTGCGTGCCGTTCATGTCACCGTTCGCAGACCAAGGCAGCCAGCCATAGCTCTGGCAATGCGTCGTGTACTGGATTCCTATACCGGAATTACCGGATACTTTGATTTCGATTCCCTCCAGTCTTTTCGCTTTTCCGGAAGTCCCGGACATCATGCCGTTCTGCCGCCAGGTGTTCTCCCATCCGAAGGTCTGGATGTGCGTGCGGTAAGACACTGTCACATCCGGCGTTACAGCCGGCGTCGGTGTCGGCGTTGGTGTCGGCGTCGGGGTTGGCGTTGGCGTTGGTGTCGGTGTCGGCGTTGGTGTCGGCATTGGTGCCTCCGTCGTGGTCGTAGCTGCCTCCGTCGTGGTCGTTGTCTCGCCACCTGTTCCCGGGTCTGGATTTGTTCCCGGATCCGGGGTTGGGTCCGGCGCCGGTGTGACTGTCACGCTCTTTTTCTTGATGACAAACGTCTTGTCTGCCCCACGCAGATACGAAACATACAACGTTCCATCCGCCGCACAGATCGTCTGCGATGTAGAATACGAATCGAGTGAGACTCCTTCCTGTGCAAATTGGTCATTTGCCACATCATACCGGTACAGATTGGTTGTCCCTGTATAGGCACCCGATGTGAGCACGAACAGTGTTCCCTGCCTGCACACCGGAACTACATCCGAGATTGTGCCATCTTTCATTTTTGAGCAATGCCATGCTTTTCCATCATACCGGTTGACAAGTATGCCTTCGCTGCATGTGGCAACATACAGGTTTTTCCCATCCGTTGCCATGCCATACGTGCTTCCTTTTGTCGCTGCATCACTCACTTCTTTGTGGTTTCCATTTGCATCCAGGCAAAATGTGTGAACCGCCATCGTCCCTGTATTCCGTATAGACGCATACATCGAGGAGCCTATCGAAAGGAGCTTTGGCTGGCCTGCAAAATGATTTGTCCCGGCGGTCGTGTAATAGCTTCCGAGATTGGTTGTCACGGACAAACTTCCGGCTTTGAAGCATCTCGCATATGCGGTCGTATTGTTCTGCGTGTATACAAGATACACGCCATCTGCGCCAGCCTGCATATCAAAATCCGCAGCTCCAGCAATCGTCTGTTTCTCTGTCACGCGACTGCAGGATGCATCCAACTTTTCAATCTCTATCCCTGCTGCATCCGCATATGCAAAATAAAACGATCCATTGTAGGAACAGAGCTTTATTTCATTTCCATAGTTCTCGGAGATTTTCTGCTGATATAGTTTTTTCCACGTGTTCTGCTCACAGGAATATAGCGTAAGTGCTGCATCATCTTTCGTATACGTAAGCACGTACGGTTTCTGTCCGCAAAGTGTCATCGCTATCTGGTTCCATGCATTTTTGCTGTTTCCGGCTGCAGAGGCAAATCCACAATCCGTCCATTTCACAGAGTCCGAAACCTTCGGGAAATCCACCTTTAGAGTAATCTGACTGCCCTCGGCACTTCCAACTTCACTGATCACGATTCCTGAATTCGTTCCATCTGAGAAAGTCAGTGCTCCATCGGAGAGACCTGCGGAAAGGTCGGATTTGCCGATGGTTGTTCGTCCTTTTTCTTTGGAAAGATATGCTTCATAGACGCTCTCTGCCATCTGGGAATATCCTGTCTGCCCCGGTTGCGGGCGGAACACATACACACCGGTCTGTCCATACAGATTGCTTAAGCCTTCGACTGCAGGGTTGATCCGGTAGACAATCACGCCGGAACCTCCGATAAACCGATCATAGCTGTCGAGACCCATATCCTTCTTCCGGAATTCCACAACAAAAAGCTCCTGCTCATTGAGCGGTGATTTCAGAATATATGCCGGATGACCGTCCTGCTTATCCTGCGTGTCCAGTGTCAGCGTCTGCGATGTAGTAACCGTATCCAGCATAAGCCAGCCGCCCACTTTCATCCGCATATACGCAAGCGGATAAGACATTCCATAATCTGCGCCGCCCATGATATCCCAGTTCCCGACCGGATAGGTTCCATCACTTGTATAAAGATCCGGGAAGCCAAGTCCATGCAGGAATTCATGTGCGAGTACACCGGATTCCTGAGCCATCGTCGTATTGCCTGCACCTAAAAACTGCGGTGTATTGATCATGTTATAATGTCCGACTTCCTTCCCGCCATATCGTAAGTTCTTATCTGTCGGATAAAATGCGTGATGCGCGACGAGTGAATTGCCGGATGTCTGGGATTCTTTCTCCGACTTCATAATGACAGTGAGATTGTCGATGTATCCATCTCCGTCATAGTCTAACACCTGCCCGGAAAGTGCCGGAATGTTCGCCAGGATTTCACTCACAATCGTCGTATCCATATTTCCACCTGCCTGCACAGAAGCTTCCGTAACCGAAAGTTCACAGGCAGAAAGTGTTGTGCCATCATCCTGTGGGAAATAATTCTTCACACGAAGGTTTCCATAAGAAACAGCAGACAGATAATTCGTGAAAGAACGGTTCTTGGCGCCATCATACAAACCTAGGATTTTTGCACGGTTTGTCTGAAAATACGAAGCACCTTCCGTATCCCCCTTAAAATATGCAAACACAACAACGTTCGCATAATTCTTTGTGTCCGCTGCCTGCACCATCGTCAGCGCGTTGTTCATCCCCCAGTTCGTAAGAAATAAAATCCCCGCCAGCAGGATCGTCAGGATACGTCTCCCGTATCGTTTGTATGGCATATATGTACCTCCCAATTTTTGTCATAGCTTCATTATATTGGAAACTGTAAAAAATAACAATTAAAAAAGAAAAACCGCGTACAGATTTTTCTTCTCTGCACGCGGTACACACATTTTCCATTCAGGATGGAGGATTTATCTTCTTTTTCTTCGAATTACGGCATACCCGGTCAGGCTTCCTGCCATAACAAGCATCATCCCTGCAACTGGCATTGCATCTCCGGTCTTTGGCGAAGCTGTGTCATTTGTCTTTGCCGGTGCCGTATCCTTGGCTGCCGGCTTCGTAACATCTGTATCCGGCGCTGCCGGTGTCGTCGATGGCTTGTCCACGCCTGCAGCCTTCGACTTCTTCACAATAATATAGGTTGAGAACTGATTTGTCTCGAAGGAAATCGTTCCCTGCTCGACCATTGTCGAAAGCTCGGTCAGCTTGCCATTATGGTTACGCACAACCGTATAATCGTAGTTTGCATCGTAATTATCCAGTGCGAGATTCAATGTGACTGGTTTCTCAAACTCTGTAATATTTTTTTCCCAGTTCGAACCATTTCCCTTACTGACAATCTGATCCAGCTTCAGATCTACTGCCTGTGCAGACTGCGCACCGGATACCAGCGCCTGTGCAGCCGTCGTGTCATAGCTCTCTGCATCCGATACCGTCAGTCTCAGATTGCCGCTTGCGGCTGCATTAGCACCATTGGTAATGCTTGCAGCCTCAATCTGTTTGCTGTTTGAATTCACTGTATCCGATACCTTCGTGAAAATCCCCTTCATATGAACCGGACTGTTCCCCATAACAAATGTAAACGTCGATGCCTGCGCATCATCCGGCTGCAAGGTCACGCCACCGTTCAACTGCAATCCTGCGACCTGATAGCCATAATCCGGAACAAGTTTAATTGTTACCTTCTTTCCTTCCGGAACCGCAATATTTCCGCCCTTTGCATCTCCCGGATTGGCTCCGAACAGAGTTGAAAAATCACTCACACCCTCAATCGCGGTTATCTGTGCCTTTCCATGTTCCAGATATGCGTCCGCACCGAAGGAATCGCTGTCATACGCCCAGGTTACTGTCAATGTCTCAGATTTCTTATCAATCTGGATGTGTTGCATACCGGCTGTGATTGACGCCGCTGTACTCTCTGTATTTCCAATCGTTATTCCTCCAAATGCAGACAAATCATAGTTAGCCACATCGTAAGTAATATACACTTTTACAGGTGTAATTTCTGTTTTAAATTCATAAACACCATTTCCTTTCGATGTCACAACGCTATCTGTAACCAGCTGGCTCATTGTCTTATACCCACTACCTGCATCTGCATAAATTTCAAAGCGCGGGTCTGCCTGCTTTAATTCGTTGTAAAAGTCACTTGCACTTCCAGAAAATGCATTACCCTCGAGCTGTAACGTAACAGAACCTGATGGCGATGGTCCTCCCGGATTTGGATCACCACCGGAGCCTTGACCTCCGCTTCTGGTGAATTGCGCTTCAATACCCAGGTTTTGATCTGTGCCAGTCGCCGTAATGGTTCCTGTCATGGTTCTTCCCTCACCGCCTGTCAGCGGCACAGTTTTTCCATTCAACCGAAGAGTTACCTGATATCCTTCACTTGGCGTAACAGTAATGGTGAATACCGTATTTTCCTGTACCTCTTCTATCTGCTTGCTCGACTGCTGAAACCCTTTACCTGTATCACTTGAAACTATCTTCATAGTCCCCACCACACTGGTTCCATCCTTATAAATAAACGTTCCATCAGACGCTTCACACGCTCCGTGAGATTCATCAATCTTCACTGTGTACGTCCCTGCCGCATAGCTTCGCATCACCGGCAGATAGCTCACGATCAAAAGCAATGCCATCAGAAGCGGTAATAGTCTTTTCTTCCTGTTCATAGCCTTGTTCCTCCTCTTTCTTTTTGTTTTCATTTCAGCGAAAATGCCCATAAACTAAAATAACCATAGCAGATTTTCGCCTGCTATGGTAGTTGACATATGTCTCAAATGCACAAAAATACGCTATTTTTCAGGGTTCCACCCATAATAGAACTGAATCAGCCCCATACGCGCCTTCGTCTCGGTCTTCTCATTCATATTCGAGATATGACGATAGATTGCTGCCCGTGAGATACCGAGTGTATGTGCAATATCCTGCACATTTTCGCCTGAGGAAAGCAATGCCCGGAGCACTTCCCGCTCCCGTTCCGTCAAGCTGTATTGTTCGCCGAAGGCTGTGAATTTATCCGTCGTGGACAGATCGGTCTGCTTATCCTCCGGTTTTGCTGCCCCGCCTGTCTGCTTATTCTCCGCTTCCGCTGTCCCGCCTGTCTGTGGCATCAATGCGGATGCTGCAGCTTCCATGCTTCTAAGCTCCATCCCTATCAGAATGTTCTGGTACGAAAACGCCAACACGCTGATCAGGAAAAAGAGAATGACCGCGACAATCATCACTTCATATCTCACAGAAGCGAATCCACCTGCCAATGTCATGATCATCAGCGCGCATACATTATTCACAGCCCGGCCCAATCCGGCCCAGAGCTTCGGTTTCGCACTATGATAGGAGATATCCATAAATCCAACTGTGAAATATACCGAGAAAAAGCCTGCAGACAGATAAAATACAAGCAGCCCCAGCAGGAACGGTCCGCCAAACCCAATCACGATCACGCAGATTGTAGACAAAAGCGTCACGCAATACATAATCATATGCATCCATCTCCGACCGCGTATATCATACAGAAAGCCAGCCGCAATTCCGCTTAACGCAAGCAGCAGGCGCGGCCATTGTCCGATATCCACATCGCCCGATGCATGCACCGCAGTAACCGCATTGTCAAGCGTTGTAAATACTATCGTCTGGAGAAAGACAATTCCGATCAGCATAATCCCGACGTAAACAGGATATTGTATGTCCTTCTGTCCGACAGCCTCCTGTGATTGTCCGGCAATGGTATATCCACCCTCCTGCTCCAGACACGGAAGACTTCCCTTCCTGCCCGGAGTGCAAAGCACAAACAGCAGATACCCGGCCCCTGCACACAGTGCAACTGCCTGGGTGTGATTTTCATGAATCATATTATTATTCAGAAACTGGAGGAAGATTCCCCCTGCATACGCAAACCCAACACATCTCGCCAGCATTGCACGATCATAAACCGAGTACGCCATCCGGTAATGTACGCCAGCCCCAAGCACGCCCAGCAGGAAAAACAGTACCCCACCCGCGATCATCATCTGCACATATCCCGCATGCAGGATAATACAGCCCATGCATCCGGCTCCAACGCCGAACGCAAGCAGTCCGGTTCCCCCGGTCACCCACGGACTCTTATCCGCAAAGAAACCGGAAATCCAGTTGTATAGCAGAAACCCGATTGCGCTTACGCCAAGCATCTGATTCTGCGCACGCACTACACCTGATGCATCTGTCACGTACATCATACAATTATCAAACAGGTATTCCGTTCCCAGAAATGCGAAGAAAAATACCGCAAGCATGATGATATTCGCATATATAGTTTCTTTTTTCGCATTTGCCTTCATCGTTTTTATCCTTACGGCTTCCCGGATTCCGCGTCCGAATCCTTATCAACCTCATGCAGCAATACGCTCTCATCATGTGCATGCAGGTCTTCTTCCGGCAGGTATGGCTTGAAACATCTGAGCATAATGTACGCCCACAGATATCCAACCGCACCGAATCCGATCAGCACATATACAATAATGGAAATAACAATGTCATAGTAGAAGCACCATGCAATCACCAGATACGTAAGCAACATCAAAAGTGTCATCGGGAAATTCTTGATGCTCATCAAAAATGCATTCCGAAGCTGAACCTTCCACGAATTATCGAACTTCGCCTGCAGGGCAAATGCATAAGTAAACGTCATAACTGCCAGGGTAAGAAGCACAACACTCACGAACAAAAACGGCTTCGCGATTACATTTCCGGTTGCCTTCCACTGTGTCATCCAGAACCAGATATCTACCGACAGGATGAAAAATGCGACTAAAAAGAGCAGCCACATACCGGTTGCCTGCTTGAAGTTCTGCTTGAAGCTCCGTGTATAGAACTTCCAGATATAACCGTCATCGCCGGAGATTCCTTTCATCGCTGTATAGTAAAGTGAAGTAAATGCTGCGCCGATCGTGATAATCGGGACGCACGAAAGCACGAAAAGAATGGACAAAAGCATCGCATCACCCACTCTGCTCAGCATCCTTATAAATATATTGTCATAATTCATTCCTGATTCGCCGTTATCTGCCATGTATCCAACACTCCTGTTTTCTTTTTATTTTATCCCACCAACGGACCGCATCCGGTCCGCAGTCGTTTCCGGTATGTTCCTGCGTCGTATCCGCAATCATCTGTACCAAAACCGCACATAATAGTTTATGATACCATCTTCGATATTTATTTTCAATTAGATATCAAGTTTTTTACGCCATTTTACTTGACAAAACGCAGTTTTACTTCTAGATTATAGAGAGCGTGAATAAAAAGGCTGATAAACAGAAACACCTACTACATACAGGAGGAATATCATGAAGACACCATTTGTAACGAAAGCACAGGTCGAAGAGATTGCAAAGACATACCCGACTCCGTTCCATATCTACGACGAGAAGGGCATCCGTGAAAATGCAAGAAAATTAAAGCAGGCATTTGCATGGAACAAAGGTTATAAAGAATATTTCGCAGTCAAGGCAACTCCGAACCCAACCATCCTGAAGATCCTGAAGGAAGAGGGCTGCGGTACCGACTGTTCTTCTTATACAGAGCTTCTGATGTCAGAGAAAATGGGCATCACAGGTTCCGACATCATGTTCTCATCGAACGACACACCTGCCGAGGAGTTTGTTCTGGCTAAAAAACTCGGTGCGAACATCAACTTAGACGATTACACACATGTACAGTTCCTGAAGGATACATGTGGTGTTCCGGAGACTGTATTCTGCCGTTACAATCCGGGCGGAACGTTCTCTATCTCCACAACGATCATGGACAACCCCGGCGACGCCAAATATGGTATGACGAAGGAACAGCTGTTCCAAGCATATACCGAGCTGCGTGACGCAGGCGCGAAGAAATTCGGCCTGCATTCGTTCCTTGCAAGTAACACGGTCACAAACGACTACTACCCGACCCTTGCAAAGATTCTGTTCGAGGTGGCTGTTGAGCTGAAGGAAAAGACCGGTATTGAGCTTTCCTACATCAACCTGTCCGGCGGTGTTGGTATCCCTTATACACCGGACAAGGAAGGGAATGATATCTTAAAGATTGGGGAAGGCGTACACAAGGTATTCGATGAGGTGCTTGTTCCTGCCGGACTTGGCGATATCAGCCTGTTCACAGAGCTTGGACGTTTCATGCTGGCTCCTTACGGACACCTTGTTACAAAGGCGATTCACGAGAAGCATATCTACAAGGAGTACATCGGCGTGGATGCCTGTGCGGTAAACCTGATGCGTCCGGCTATGTACGGTGCTTACCATCACATCACAGTCCTTGGCAAGGAAAATGCACCTTGCGACCACACCTATGATGTGACCGGTTCCCTGTGCGAGAACAACGATAAGTTCGCGATCGACCGCAAGCTTCCGAAGATCGACATGGGCGATTATCTTGTAATCCATGACACAGGTGCTCACGGTTTCGCAATGGGCTATAACTACAACGGCAAACTCAAATCTGCAGAGCTTCTGCTGTGTGAGGACGGCAGCGTAAAGCAGATCCGCCGTGCCGAGACGCCGGAAGATTACTTCGCAACCTTAGATGGTTTCTGGGATGTAGAAGTGTAAGAGAGTATAAGCATATAAATAAAAACGTATAAGACAGAAACACCCCACCGGTCATAGATCGCACCGGTGGGGTATTTTATATTTAAAAAGGAAAGGGTTTTAAATTGTGATTACTTTACATTTTCTATTCCGTCACCCTGATAGGCGACACGGAATCTGCCATAAGACACATACGTCTTAGCCTTATGTTCCGGATCCAGAGGATCTGTCACGGATATGTACGTTGCTGTCCCATCTAATATACTATCAAATGCATGGACCGCATCTTCTATAATATCCGGATAGAGGGAATTGCCAAATCCTCTGAAATCATGATGGGAATTATACATCAAATCATATTTGTCCTTCATGGAACGCAGACGTTCAAGTCCTGCCTTCGCTTCCCGGATCCGTTCTTTTTCCCGTCCCGGCTCCGGAACCGCCAGATAATAGTTGCAGTTGCAGGCATCTCCAAGCAACAGCGTCTTCGTCTTGTCATCCAGAAATACCATCTCGCCAAATGTATGTCCCGGACAGTGATATGCCGTCACCGTCCTGTCTCCAAGCTCAAACACCTGCCCATCCGTAAGTGGAAGCTTCTCCGGTGTCTTCGGCCATGGGCGCACATCCTCATCCAGATTATAGTCGTAATGTTTATCCGCCCGGTCTGCAATGATCTTCGCATAGCTCTTACGGAAATCCACAGTCGGAAGTGTATTTCCGCTATCCCAGTCCATATCCGCCGGGTGAATATAGATGGAGTCGAAGAATCCAGCTCCGCCAATATGGTCGCCATGGTTATGGGTTGCCACAACATCATACGGTTTATCTGTGATTTTGTTCTCTATGACCCATCTGAGATCCCCGATTCCGGTTCCACAGTCTATCACCAGCGCCCGTGTGCTTCCAACAATCACAAACACACTCACACAGTCAAATTCATCAATCTCGTAAATTCCATCTGCAAACTCATAATACGGTAATTTTCTCGTCACCATGTCTCACGCCTTCTTTCTCTTCTGTCCGCCCTGGTAGCAGTCGATTGCGACTGCGAGAAGCAGAATCAGTCCTTTAATAACACTCTGGAAGTTGGAATTAACACCCATCAGCACAAGTCCGTTATCGAGGATACCAAGGATGATAACACCTACAACCGTACCGCTGATTTTACCTTCACCTCCGGCGATGCTGACACCACCTAAGCAGGCTGCCGTCATACAGTCAAATGCATAGGAGCTTCCTGCGCCCGGCTGCGATGCGTTTGTTCTGGCAACCATGATGATTGCTGCAATGCTGGCTGCAAATCCTGCAAAAGAATACACGAGTACCGTCAGTTTATTGACATTGATACCTGCAAGTCTGGCTGCTTCTTTGTTTCCGCCAAGTGCATAAATATTTCTGCCAAGGTATGTCTTGTTCATGACAATCCAGCCAAATACGATGAAGATCACAAACAGAATAACCGGAATCGGAACCGGTCCGATATATCCCTGTCCGACTGTCAAAAATGCTTTCGGCATACCGGTGATCGGATAGCCGCCGGTGATCAGATATGCCACGCCCTGCAGCACAAGCATCATGGCAAGTGTTACAATGATCGGCGCGATATGCAGCTTGATGGCGACGACACCATTGATGGCACCAAATGCAACACCAAGTGCAATGCCGATAATCACGGCAACCGGAATCGGTAACCCGACATTTACCATACAATAGCCCATAACCATGCCAACGACCGCCATGATTCCTCCGACCGACAAATCCATACCTCCGCCGATCATGACCATCGTAACGCCGATTACAACGATACCGAAAATAGATACCTGACGCAAAATATTAATCAGGTTTGCTACAGATAAAAAGTTCGGTGCAATAATCGAGAAGATAATAACGACTGCCGCCAAAAATACATATATACCAAATTTCTTATAAAAAGTTATAAATTTATTACTTGTTTTTTCCATGTTCCTCGCCTCCTGATGCTAGATCCAGAATATAGTTCTGGTCGAATTCTGATTTCGCAAGTTCTCCGGTCTTCCTACCCTCGTAGATGGTGATAATCCGGTCAGACATTCCCAAAAGCTCCGGCATATCCGAGCTTACCATAATGATTGCCTTCCCTTCACCGGCTAGCTGATTCATCAGTTTGTAAATCTCCTGCTTGGCACCGACATCGATTCCCCGCGTCGGTTCATCAAAGATGATGATTTCACTGTTTGCCGCAAGTGTCTTTGCGATTACAACCTTCTGCTGATTACCGCCCGAGAGATTCTCCACCCTCTGCTCCAGGGATGGTGTCTTGATCTGGAATTTCTCCTCGTAATCCTCGGCAATCCGGTTTTCCAGCTTCTCATCAACGAATGGTCCTTTGGAGATGCCACGCAGGTTATTTACAACGACATTCCATTTGATGCTCATCCGGAGAAATGCGCCATGCGCCTTCCGGTCCTCCGGGATATATCCGATTCCGTGCTGGATTGCCTGTTGACATGTACGGATATTTGTTTCCTTGCCATTTACAAAAATCTTTCCGCTTTCAATCGGATCAGCACCATAGATTACCCGCATCAGCTCGGTACGGCCTGCGCCGACCAGTCCGGCAAATCCAAGGATTTCTCCCCGGTGCAGGGTAAACGAGATATCATGGTCTCCATTTCCTGTCAGATGCTCTACCCGCAACGCTTCCTCGCCGATCTGACTGGTACGCGACGGATACGATTCCTTGAGTTCACGTCCTGCCATCATCGTGATCAGCTTCTGCCTGTCGATGTCTTTTATATTTTCTGTTCCGACATAGCAGCCATCCCGCATAACCGTTACGCGGTCCGCAAGCTCGAACAGCTCCTCCAACCGGTGGGAGATGAAGATGATCGTCACACCTTTTGCTTTTAATTCACGCACAATACGAAACAGCGTCTCTACTTCGCTGACCGTTAGTGGTGCGGTCGGCTCATCCATAATCAGGATCTTTACATTCCGGCTGACTGCCTTCGCAATTTCAACAAGCTGCTGATGTGCCGGCGACATCGTCTTTACCGGTCTGGATACATCAATATCTACCTGAAGGTCATCAAATATTTTCTTCGCACGTGCTTCGCGATCTTTGATGTCGCAGAACGCACTGGGCTTCGTCTTGTCTCCGAGAAATACATTTTCCGCTGCGCTGATGCCCGGCACCAGCGTAAATTCCTGATAGATGACCTCGATTCCCAGATCTTTTGCAAGCTTCGGTGTCATCTGGTTGTATTGTTTGCTTTCCAGCTCAATCGTTCCGGAATCCGGAACGATCGCTCCCGACAATACCTTGATCAGGGTTGATTTTCCTGCTCCGTTTTCACCGATCAGAGCGTGGATCTCGCCTTCTTCTACATCGAACGATACATCATTGATTGCGATAACGCCGGGATATGTTTTTACGATATTTTTTACACTCAGTATGTTTTTCACAGAGTTCATCCCCTTTCTAAGAATGCCTCCGATGATTCACCAGAGGCATTCTTTTTGCAATCTTTATTTGTCTGCTTTATAGTAATCTGCGATATTTGCCTTTGTTACAGCGTGGATCGGAGTTTCGACTGCCTCATCAACTGTCTTGCCGTCAACCATCTGCTGGATATATTCCGCCATAACACTTCCGATCGGCTCGAAGTACATCGTACCGCGCATGCATGTTCCGTCATTGATACCCTTCAACGCCTGATTTGTACCATCACAGGCGAATACGCCGAAGTTTTCGTTGTCCTTGCCTGCTGCCTTCACTGCCTCGACAGATTCTACCGCTGCCGCATCACCATAGCACACGATTCCGTTCAGGTTCGAATATTTCTGAAGCATCGTCTCTGTCGTTGTTGTTCCGGATCCTACAACATCCTTACCGATATCAACGACTTCCAGAATGTTGACATTCGGAGCTTTCTCCTTGATTGCATCCTGGATACCCTGTCCACGATCCTGCATATCCTGATTCTGATAGGTTGTATATACTACGATGTTTCCTTCTCCGCCGAGCTGACTGTTCAGCCAGTCTGCTGCCATATCACCGATCTGTGTTCCGATAGAATACTGGTCAGTTTTGAACACGAGATCATGTACCGCTGTCTCTACACCACATTCGATAATCTTGACACCCTTTTCCTGTGCTGCCTTGAGCGCATCGTCACAGGATGTATCGGATACCATCGCTACGATGTAATTACAATTTCCGGTTACCATGTTCTCGATTGCCGATACGGCTGCTGCCGAATCGTTATCGAAGCTTGCAGATACATAATCCCATCCACGATTGTCACATTCCTCGTGAAGCTTCTCATCGATTCCAATCATAAACTCCGTCTGGAGTGTCGGTGCCAGGAATCCTACCTTTACACCACTTCCGGATGTGCCGCCCTTTCCTGCGGAACATCCTGTCATCATTGCTACTGTCATAACTACTGCCAACAAAATACCAAACAATCTCTTTCGTTTTTTCATAGTCATTTCCTCCTCATTTTCTTTGTTTTTTCTTCCGTCAGATACTGGGAAATGGCAGAAGCACGTCCGGCTTCCGGTGGGATCATTTCGATGTATCTATCTGATGGTTTTATTATATGGAGGATCTGCCCTTCCCACAATCGGACAAGTTTCGGATTTAGGGAGAGGATTTTCAGTTCTTTCTCTCCCTTGCGAAAATAACCACCGCAATTACAAGAATTGCGATTTCCCAGATATAAGAAAAATAGCTGTAAAGAGAAAGCCCCGCAGACAGATTCAGAAGAAGCACCATGGACAGACTGCCCAAAACAGTGCCGCGCAGGTTTCCTTTTCCTTTTAGAAAGTTTATTCCGCCAAGACACGCTGCCGCAATTACCGGATACAGGTATCTCCTGCCAATGCCGGCACTGCCGCCATTGGTGATGAACAAAAAGATCAATGCCACCTGGGCAAATACAATACCACTGATTCCACAGATAATCATGCGGCAGATATCAAAACGGATTCCGCTGTTTTTGACCGAGGTTTCATTTTCTCCCAGCATCCGTACGTATTTCCCATAATATGTATGTGTAAGCAGCAGCTGCAGGAACACGTAGATTACAACTGCAATACCGGAAAAAATCATCCAGAACATGTAGGAACCATAGTAATTCTTCGGAATCGGTGCCTGTATTGCATCCCCGAACACGGCAGCTATCCCCTGATAGATCTGCTGCAAAATGAAGGTCAGCAAAATAGGGTTTACACGGATTTTTCCGATCAGAAGTCCCTTTGCCATCCCGAACAGCATCTGCGCCAGTATCATAACCGTTAAGCTCACCCAGACCGGAAACCCTGCCCGCAGGCATAGTCCACCCAGGCACGTCGTCATTGCGATTTCCGCCATAAATGCGAAATCCAAAACACCGCTCAGCATCTCGAGCGAGAGTCCCATCGTCAACAGTACGATAATCACAAACTGATGCAGCACATAGTCTGCAGAAAGTCTGGGGAACAATACGATAGCAAGAACCAGGATCAAAACGATATTTCCGATTTCCATATGATATTTATCATAGAATGACCGCACAGTCTTCAAGCTATCACCTCCAGCCGGTCCGCAACATCCACACAGACTTTACTTTCGTTTTCGAGCAGAAGGACGCTGCTTCCTCTCTCCACGATCTCCCGCAATTCCCGTTTCAGCCATGCGACTTCCCGGACGTTTAGATTTTGCAGCATGTTTTTCAGGATCAGCACACGCGGATGAAACAGCTTATAACGATAGATTCCTATTTTCCAGGCTTCTGTCTCAGGGTTCAGCAGCTCGATGTCCCGCCTGTCCAATCCCAGGAAATTGTCTTCCAATATATACTTTTGCTGCTTCTGATAAAACCCGAATGCTGAACATATGCGCGGATATGTCGGGAGAAGAATGTTTTCCTCGTTGGTCAGATTCTCGCAGATTTCCGTATGGTTTCCATACTCCATAAGCGCAATCCGGTGCTTCATAAGCTCCTGTATGTTTTTGTAGGCGATGATCTCGCCATCTAACTCAAACCGCGACTGTACGGCATTGGAATGAAGAATGTCCGACCAGACACCATCCACCTGTCCGGGGGTACCGAGTGCCGCAAGGATTTCCCCTGCCCGCATCGAAATCTGCGGCTGCCAGCTGCCATCCCGGAACGTCTCCCACACGAAAAAATCCACCGGCTTTAGCTGTGTTTCCCCGCTGGCATCGCGCACTTCCGGTATGGCGGTATCTGCCGCCTCCAGACCGCGTTTTAATATCTCGTCGATCATCCATGTATCTTCGTTTTGACAGATCTTTTTGTAGATTGTATGATGCCGGAACAAAATCACTTCATCAAAGAAAGGGTCCGTGAAATCTGCCCGGTTATCGATTGATATAACCGTAATACCGTCCTGCTTCAACCGGTTCACAAACTGTCTCAGCTTCCGGCGTTCTTCTCCCGGAAAACACGACACAATCTCCCGCAAAACAAGAATACGCGCCCCCTGTGTGATGGCGCGTACCATCCCGATCAGAATACGGTCTCCGTTCTTCAGATGGCTGCTATGTTCATCTGCCGCATAAGGCAGATCGTATTTTTCAAGCAGTGCACGTCCCTGTATATGCAATGCCTTTTCATTCAACCGGATTTTACGCAGGCTGTTTCTTCGTAACAAAAAAAGATTCTCGCTGACATCGAGCGAATCCATGTACACCGTGTCTTTGGAGATCACAAAAATGCCGGCATCCTCAAAATCCCGTTTTCCTTCCGGCTTCCATGGTTGTCCATCCAAGTAAATCCGGCCTCTTGCGAGCGTTCCTTTCCCCTCGAAAAAGTCTGCCAGTATCTCCTTGCTGTTTTCCACGCCTGCAACTCCCATGCTGTACCCCCGGCAGATAATCTGGTTCAAATCTTCAATCTCATGCCTGCCCGGTCTGCTGATATTCACATGTTCCATCCGAATAATCTCATGTCTCATAATCCATGCCTGCTTTTTCTTTCCTGTTTTTCTAAATCACAGATCGTTTCTGTCTACTTTCTTAGGAAGCCAGATTTCTACATCTGTTCCGATTCCGGTCGTGCTGTAGAGGCGGAGTCCATAACGGTTTCCAAATGCGAGCTGGATCCGCTGGTTTACATTGCTCAATGCAATTCCGTTTCCGCGCTTCTCGATTCTGTCAGTTCCATGTGCATCCATTCCCGCCGTCTCTCCGTGCGTGCTTCCATCGTCGCCGCTCTCCCGGCGTTCCTCCGTCTGTTCCAGTGCCTGTCTCATGGAAACAAGGGTATCCCAGTCAATTCCTGTTCCGTTATCCGATATGACAACAACCAGTTCCTGATCTGTCGTATAAATCCGTATTGTCACCTTTCCGTTTTCCGCCTTCGTCTCTAAGCCATGGAAGATTGCATTTTCCACAATCGGCTGCAGCGAAAGCTTGGGAATCAGATAATTCCCGACTTCTTCCCGGTCATCCTCCACATTGATTTCAAGGGCGAATTTATTTTCAAACCGGTAGCTCTGAATGAGGAAATAATTCTCAATATTCCGAAGCTCATCGCGGATTGTCACAATGTTTTCTTTGTTGCTGATGCTATACCGGAAAAAAGCCGCCAGTGCCTTCGCCATACGGGCAATGCTGTCACATTCATATAAAAGCGCCTCACTTCGTATACATTCCAGCGTGTTGTACAAAAAATGCGGATTGATCTGACTTTGCAAGGCGGCAATTTTCGCCTGCTTATTCTGCACCTTGACGGAATATTCCTCCCGCAGCTTCTGCTGCACACGCTGTTTCTCCCGATAGTCATCCTCCAGTTTTTTTATTTTCTTTGTTTGTATCCGATGCATCAAAAGGATTGTCCCTGCCCAGACAATCACCGCACCCACACATATCCAGATTATTTTTCCCATGTTGTGCCCTCGCGTTTCACTGCGTCTGTCAATAGTATAGCTTCCGGTATTCTGCCGGCTTCACACCGACAACCTTCATAAACTGCTGACTGAAATATTTGGCATCCTTATACCCGACACTTTCGCCGATTTCATACACCGGAATCTTCGTGTCCCGGAGCATCTGCTTTGCTTTCTCCATCCGGATTCCAAGCAGGTAGTTCGAGAAGTTCTCACCGGTTTCTTTCTTAAAAAGTTCTGAGAAATAATTCGTGTTGAAGCCTATGGTGGCGGCTACATCCTCCAGCGTGATCTTCTCTGTAAAATGCTCTTTCATATAGGCGATTGCCTCCAATACCGGCTTGCGTTCGCGGTTTTCCCGTTCACTACGGCTCTCTGTGATCAAACGCTGCACCTGACGGATCACATAGTCTCTCAAATCTGCAACTGTCGACAGATTCTCCAACACCTCCTGCTGCACATCCACATCAAATGTATCTGCTATTTCCAGAATGTCATAAGTACTGCGGAGCAGCCACAATCCCATTGCATAAAATTCGCTTGCAAAAAGAGCCTTATCGCTTGCCAGCCGAAAGCACTTGTGAATCTGGTACTGACAGGCATCCGGCTGCATTGTCTCAACCGCTTTTGCGAATTCCTCATATTCATTCTGAAAGTCCTTTGGCGAAAACAGTGCGTGCGGCTCCTGACAATATTCAATTCGTCTGCCGTTTCCCTTGAAGAGCCGGCTGGCAGCCGCCTCTTTGCTCATCTCAATCGCAGTACTGATCTGCTCGAAGCTCTCGACTTCACTGCTCACCCCGACAGTAATCCTGTAATGCTGGAAGTTCTCCAGATAATCGCTCAGCTCATTGAAAAAATCCGTAATCCGGTTGTCGATATTCTCCTGCTCCGTCTGGAAATAATTTAACAGCACCTGCACGGAATGATTCGACTGCACAGCTGCAATCAGGTCGATTGTGCATGCCGAAAACGCATCCTCTGCCCTCTGCATGATCTTGCGGAGAACAAACTGCATCTGCTGTGTATTCTCTACGACATCAATATCCCGGTCAAGCTTGAAGGTTAATCCCCGGAAGCACTTGTTCTCAAGCTGAAGTCCAAACTCCGTATTCGCGGCATCAATATTTTCCTGCTTCTGGCTTAGTATCTGTCTGAGGAATTCTTTGTGGCGCAGATATTTACTATCCTCCAGTTTTTTCTCTATCTGATCTACCTGTTGCTGCTTATCCTCACGTTGTTCTTCTTCCGCGACAATCTTTTGCAGCTGCCTGTTCAGCTCATCCTCATCGATTGGCTTGAGCAGATAATCTTCCACGCCATATTTCAACGCTTTTTGCGCGTAGTCAAAGTATTTATATCCACTGACAACTATAAAATGGCATTTCACGCCCTGCTCGGATGCCTTCTGGATCATTTCCAGTCCCGTCAATACCGGCATCCGGATATCCGTGATCACAATATCCGGCGATTCGGACAAGATCTTTTCATACGCCGTCTGCCCGTCTGTCACAAGTCCAATACAGGTCAGTCCAAGCCGATCCCACTGTATCAATCGTTTCACAAGCTGTCCCACTTTTACCTCATCATCTGCAATTAATACCTTTCGCATTCTGTTCATGTTACTCACCTCTGTATGTACTATCTTGTACCAACTGCTTGTTATTCAAAAAGAGCCTGGTAGTTTTCCCCCCAGACTCTGTGTATTTCTTTACTGTACACTAAACGTATACATCGTGTTACTCTGTAAACTCAGTGAATTCTCAAATGCTTTCCGTGTCACCTTCACTTCTGCACCAAGCACCGGATCGTAATACCGAATATGTGTCGAATTGTAGCTGATGACAAGCACATACCGCCCATCATCGATGCAGGCTGCAAACGGAATATCCCGATCCAGGAAATACAGCGCCGTCGACAAACTGATACCGGAGATATTGATACCGACACCATTCGTGTAATCCTCAAATACCTTCTCAAAAGTACCACAGTTTATCGCATCTGTAAGCTCCAGTGTACCTCCCGCATACTGTGCACACATATACGCACAGGTAAGCAGCGACTGATTTGCATCCGGATTCGGTGTCTCTTTGATCTCATCTGCGACTGTATTATAGCTGTCCGCTGCCAGACAGCGATAGATCGTATTTCCGTTGCTGTCCACAACAAGTCCTGCCTCGTCATCGACCACCCGCGTGATTGCGCTTCCGGCAGTTTCGTACTCGCCGATGTAGCCCGCATTGTCAAACACATAATACGCACCGTCACGTGTCTTCGTCTGCACCTGCATATCCTTGTAAGCCTCTGCTCTTCCGTATTTTGTCTTCCGGTAGCTTGCAGTATCCGACAGATAGAAATTCGATGGGAATACAATATCTAAGATATTCCATGCATAGCTGTCATATGTCGTATCCGTCGTGATCATCTTATTATTTTCCTCTTTCTTGTAGGAAATATAATCCTGATCGATTTCTTCAAAGAACTGGTTCTGTTTGCGTGCACGCGTCAGGTAGATCGTATCCTCCCCGACAGAAGCATTCATGATATAGATGCCATCCTTCGTGTAATCCTTCTTCTGCTCGCCATTGTCACTCATGATATATAATTCGTAGAGTGGCAGGATTGCCTGACCGTCGGATGTCATGATCACATCTGCGCTGTGCGCACAGCCGTAGATCAGGTCGTTCTCCACGAATCCAAGTGCCAGCAGCAGATCACCGCTTGCGCAGGTCTTCTCGTAAGTCTCTCCCGTCTCAAAATTCTGAATCGTAATGGCGGTCACCTGTTCATCCTCCGCATTATTCGGATATGCAACCAGCTTCCGGTTCGCCGATACGAAATATTCGGCAGAAGGAATTCCCTCCACCAGCGCAGTCTGTGTCATATCAGCAAGGGATACCTCATACAGGGTTTCATCCAGCAGATAATAAAACTTATTCGTCTGCGCGTTGTAATAGGTAAATCGTCCGGTCTCCTTCTTCATGATGTCGTAGCTCTCATCACATTCCACGAAGAACAGCTCCTGTGTCGTCATGTTCTCCGCCGAATAGTAATAAAGCGACATACCGTTTTTGCCTTCATGTTCGCCACGATTCATATATCCGTACACAACAAAGTAAATATTTCCATCCGCATCCATATCCGCAATATTGATATCCAGATTCGTGTTGAGTGTCCGGGCATCCGAGAAGCTATCCTGCGGATAGCTGAATATATTCGTAAGCGAGCTGTCATTGTACTTGTACATCCAGAGTTGTCCAAGACGCACAAACGCTAAAATCCCATAGTCCTCAGATGTCACATATTCTGCTGGCTCATTTGTCACGCCCATGCTGATACTATTCCGGTCCTTGCTAATGTAACCACTGTCAAAAAAGCTTTCCTGATACCGGTCAAACGCAAGCAGATCCACCGTCTCCGCACTACGGTCATAAGTGGCGTTATAGTACTCGTCCACCTGATAATAATGACTTTTCCTGTTATTCATGGACTCCACGACATAGGACATATGCACGACAGCGTACTCGTTGTCGATTTCCGTGATCGTCGGCGTCACGCCCGTCACAACCACAGGTGTCAGCCCGCCCCAGGTAATCTGCTCATAGGTTGCATTCAGATCGACATGTGCCAGACTTGACGTTGTTCCTGCCTTGTCCGTCTTCAGGTTATCAAATACAACATTGCCCTCGGACTCATTGACTTCCTTAATAAACGTCGTGTCATGGAAGTTTGTTGCAAAATCCACGATTGCCTTTGCATGCTGCTCTGTCAGATTCACAACCCGGTTATAATACCGCACCTCCGTACCATCTGCCGCCGTAATGATAAATACAAATACATACTCCCGGTTTTGCTGCATGTCCATCCGGAAATTCACATCATATTTCTTGCGTCCGTTCTCGACACTTCCAGGAACCGCGTCGCCACGTTCCACAAGGGAATCGCCTGCAATACTTCGCAGCTCATAGGTAAATGTCTCGCCATATTTTGCTTCATTATCAACAAGCACCGTCACACCATGATTACTGTTTAGTGGCACAATCCCATCCCGCATCAGGCTCGTCGACATCGTCTGCGTATATCCACAGGTCCGGTTAATAACCTTACCCTCGAATTCAAGATAGACATATGGAAGTGTCGGCTCGTCCAATTCGCTGGATACACGATCCAAGCCTCTGTTATTGAATTGATTTACCAGAAAGGCTGTGCCCACTGCAACCGCAATGAACACAAACGCCTTTATCAAAAACCGTTTCATAGTTAGAAATATTTTCTCCTTTTACGATATCTGCACCGACGAATATAAAATTCATGGCAGACCATAATCTCAATCATATGAAGCAATGTTTCGTCCGCATCCTTATAGCAGATCTTCTCATAAATCTTCTTCGCAATTGAAAACATCGCTACCTTGTCTGGATAAACTGCAAACATAGGACTTCCTTCATATTCCAGCCGGTCGCAGGCATCCTCCACCATAACCAGTATCAGCTTTGCCCGCATCGGATACATCGCACGCAAATATGCCCGGTCTTCCTCTAACTCCTGCTCATCCACAACCATGAGTTCCGGAGTGCGAAACTTATGCACATACATCTCATCGATTTCTTTCATGGAATCCTCTCACATAAAATGACATAAATAGACAATCAGTTTTTGGCTGATTGTCTATCTGTTTTTCTTATTTTATGCTTTGAAATCCTGTTTTGTGCGTCCGAATCCGTATCTCCTACTCATCACCAAAGGAAATACCAAGACGCTTTGCATACTTGACAACACTATCGTCCGGGGATACATATTTGAGCTTTCCTGCAGACTCTTCCATCGGAATTGCTGTCACTTCATTGTTACGCATAACAACAAGCTTGCCGAAATCTTTATTCTTGATCAGCTCGACTGCCTCTGCACCAAACAGGCTGGAAATCACACGATCATATGGATCCGGGCTTCCGCCTCGCTGTGTATGTCCCGGAACTGTCACACGGATGTCCATACCGGAATATTCCTTGATCTTATCTGCAACTTCATAAGCGACAGATGGATATTTCGCAGCTGCGGCTGCTACGGCTGCCTTACGCTCCTTCTTTGGAAGTGCTGCGACTTCTTTCGAGATTGCACCCTCTGCAACAGCAAGAATCGAGAATCCCTTGCCCTGCTTGGTTCTTCTGTCAAGTGCCTCACATACCTTGGCGATATCATATGGAATTTCCGGAATCAGGATGATGTCTGCACCGGATGCGATACCCGCATGCAATGTAATCCAGCCTACCTTATGTCCCATAACTTCTACGATAAATACGCGGTTGTGTGAGCATGCAGTTGTATGGATGCAGTCGATTGCCTGTGTTGCAACATCGACCGCACTCTGAAATCCGAATGTCATATCGGTGCCCCAGATATCATTGTCGATTGTCTTTGGAAGTCCAATCACATTCAGTCCTTCCTGAGACAGACGGTTTGCTGTCTTCTGGGAACCATTTCCACCGAGAACAACCAGTGCATCAAGCTTCAGTTTGTTGTAATTTTTCTTCATTTCCTCAACTTTGTTGAGTCCTTCCGGTGTCGGCTCATCGATCAGCTTGAACGGCTGACGGGAACTGCCAAGGATCGTGCCACCCTTTGTCAGAATTCCAGAGAAATCTGACGGCTTCATCTTTACATAATTGCCATAAATCAATCCCTTGTAGCCTTCTAAAAAGCCATATACTTCCACGTCTTCAAACGTATTATACAGGCCCTTTGCCACACCACGCATCGTCGCATTTAAAGCCTGGCAGTCACCGCCACTTGTCAACATTCCGATTCTCTTCATACTGTAACCTCCTTAATTTATGTGTCTCCTCTACAACAAAGTTCTTCCTTCTAATGCCCGAAGTAACGTCACTTCATCAATACATTCCAGATCGCCGCCGACCGGAACGCCACTTGCAATTCTTGTGACCTTGATTCCAGATGGCTTGACCAGCTTGGATATATACATCGCAGTCGCTTCGCCCTCCACACTGGAATTTGTTGCAATAATCAACTCTTCTACATCTTCCTGCTCCAACCGCAGGATCAGTTCCTTCAACCGGATATCTCCGGTTCCAATTCCCATCGCCGGGTTGATCACACCATTTAATACATGGTAGACGCCCTGATACTGTCCCACACGCTCATATGCTGCAAGATCTCGTGGAGTCTCGACAACCATGATCAGCTTATGGTTCCGCTTCGACGATGCGCACACCGGACACAGCTCCTGATCAGTAATCGTATAGCAGGATTTGCAGTACCGGATATTCTTCTTTGCATCTGTGATTGCTGCCGACAGGCTTTCCACCTGTTCTTCCGGCATATTGATAATATGGAACGCCAGCCGCTGTGCGGTCTTTCCACCGATGCCGGGAAGTCTTCCGAGTTCACCGATCAGCCGGTTTACTTTCTCTCCATAAATATCCATTAGAACGGCAAACCTCCGCCTAATCCACCGGTGATCTTACCCATGGAATTCTTCTGATCCTCATCCTGCATACGGATGGCTTCGTTCATAGCAGCCATGATCAGATCCTCGAGCATCTCGATATCGTCCTTGTCGACAACTTCCTCGTCGAGATGAACTTCTGTTACTTCCTTCTTGCCATTGATCTTTACCTTGACAACACCACCGCCGGCAGTTGCCTCATATTCTTTTTCTTCGAGTGCTTTGGTGGTCTCTTCCATCTGCTTCTGCATCTTCTGTGCCTGCTTCATCAGATTGTTCATATTTCCTGGCATCATGCCCATTCCACCATATCCACCTCTTTTTGCCATCTTTATATCCTCCTGATTTCTTATTCTTATATTCATACACGGTTTCCCATGCGTACTACCTTTTTATATGATTTGGACTCGCCAGATTAAAAGCTTACTCATGCATTTCGATGTCATCAAATACAATCCGGCTCAAATCCCAGTCCTTCTGCAGTTCGTGTACTTCTTCCCTGCCATCAATCTTGCGGAATGTCACACGTACCTTGCACTGTGCCATATTGGTCAGCTGCTCGCTCAATTCATCGAGCTTGTCCTGATTCGCGAAATACGAAATCGCCAGATCGTTGTCTGGTGTATCCGCTACAACGAGTTCCAGCGCGCCAGATTCTCTTCCGGCAACCAGTGATGCCTGTCTGTAATAATGCTGCACCAGTCTCGGTCCGCGCTTGCCAATCGTCTTCCACGCTTTCGCAATCAGAAGCAGATCCTCGTATTCTGCCTGCGGATATTTGTCACGCAGATTCTGCTTGATGTGCTCGGATGAATCACCTGTTTGTGGTGCAACTGCCTGCTGCACTGTCCCTGCGCCTTCCGTTGCCGGCGGTGCAACTGCCATCACAACCGGATGTGCCTGCTGCTCTTTGAGCAGTTCCTTCGTCTCTGCAAGCTGCTGCTCCAGTGACTCGATTCGTGCCTGAATTCCTTCGATATCGTAACGCATCTCCGTCTTACAAAGCTTGATGATCGCGATCTCCAGCATCACACGCTTGGATGTCGTATATGCGATCTTCGCTGCGGCTTCCTGTAAAACATAGATTGCATGCATCATCCAGTCCTGTGTCATATCGCTTGTGAGTGCAACCATGCGCTGTTTTGTCTCCGCTGTCACATCGATCGTCATATCCGGGTCGATCGACAGCACCAGTATATTCCGGATAAATGCAGTAAATTCATTGACCAGCTGCAACAGATCCTTGCCCTGCCAGATTGCTTCATCTATGATCTTCAATGCACCAACCAGATCTTTTTCTTTCAGACATTCAAACAACTGAATGTAAACTTCCACATCCACGGCACCAATTGCCGCGAGTACTTTATCTAATGTCAGCTCCTCACCCAGATGGTAAGAGATACACTGTTCCAGAATACTCAAACCGTCTCGCATGGAACCATCTGCGGCACGCGCCACATATTCAACCGCTTCTCTGGTCGCCGCGATTCCTTCCCGATCAAGCAACTCCTGCAACCGATCTGCGATTACCTCCAACGGAATCCGGTGGAAATCATACCGCTGGCAACGCGACAGAATCGTCGCCGGAATCTTATGTGATTCCGTGGTCGCCAGAATAAATATTACATAGGAAGGTGGTTCCTCCAACGTCTTCAAAAGTGCATTGTACGCTGCGTCACGGAGCATATGCACCTCGTCGATGATATAGACCAGATACTTACCAGTTGACGGTGAGTAATTCACCGAATCCGTGATCTGTCTGATATTATCCACACCATTATTACTTGCGGCATCGACCTCGATTACATTCATCGCCGCCCCTGCTGCAATCGCCTTGCAGCTGGCACATTCATTACACGGGCTTCCGTTGATTGGATGCTCACAATTGACTGCTTTTGCCATCAGCTTTGCCGTCGTTGTCTTACCGGTACCTCTGGTTCCACAGAACAGATACGCATGTCCCACGCGGTCATGTACGATCTGATTTCGGATCGTTGTCACAATATGTTCTTGTCCTTTGATCTCCTCGAACGCGTCCGGTCTCCACTTCCGGTACAATGCCATGTACGACATAAACTGCCTCCAACTCTATATATGGAAAATCTGATCCAGCATCCGAAGGGTCTTAAAGTTGCCCTTTGCCGTTATCTCGCCGGACATAAAGCCTTTCTGGAAGCTATTCTTGCCAGCCAAAATATTACGCAGCATCGTGCTTGATGCTTTCAGCTTCACATCGGCTTCCACATCCGCGCCATACTCACACTGTAAGACTTTCCCTACATGTATCACTAAATTCTTCCCCATATCCGGTACTATGATCACATAGCTTGCCGCAAATCCGGTCTCCGGATGGAAATTCTCATAAAATCCTTCGATAATATCGTCCTCGTAGACACTTGGTGGTTCTGGTGCCTCTTCCTCATCTCCAAGCATCTGCTTGAACATTGCAGCGAGTTCCTCAATATCCTCTTTCTGCTTCTTCACATAGCCATCATCTGCCACAAACTTGGAAAGCTGCTCACTCTCCTGTGGTGTCAGATTGATATTGTTCTGCTTGATCAGAGTGTTCTTTACCGCAGTGTTACTCGTCGGCAGTTTCCTTGTCTTCTTATTGATCAGGCGGTAAAAATCCTCTGCTTTTTTCTCAATCAGATTCAAATACTGGCTTTCCTGCTCCAGCACATCCGTCGAATCCACATACGTTGCGATTCCCGGCTCTGAAATGCCACCCAGCACATCCCATGCCTTTCGCAATGACAACTCTGCATCCTGTTCTCCATACGCCGTTGCAACGACAACCGGCATCATATAGAGTGACGCGATCTTCTCCTTGTCACCATACAGCCAGCACATATCCAGAAACTGCTGCATATAGCCGCCAATGCCAAACCATTCCAGACTCGCTGCCAGAATCACGCCATCGCAATCCTTCAACGTATTCGGAAGTGTTGCAATCCCCGACTTATCTTCATACATATTATATCTTGTGACTTCTACCCGAAGCTCCTGCAGAACCTGAATGATTTTCTCCACTACAAAGAGTGTTGGATCCTCCAGCAATCCCCGGCCTCCGTAATACACATTTACCTTCACCGTAACACCTCATGTATTCACTGCCATTTTTTCTTTCGCATGCTACAAAAACGCACACTATTACTATACCAAAAACAGGGGGTAAATACAATAATTGCGAGGAAAAAATCCAAGCAAACAAAAAACAGCACTAACTGGAATTAATGCTGTTTATAACTGTTTCAGTTTTTCTTCACAATTTTCAACTCATATCCCAATGAATCTAAAATACAACAGAACATTTTTAATGATGGAGAATTCTCTTTTTTCTCAATCCTCGAAATCACCTGTTGTCTATTTCCAATCGTTCTTGCCAACTGTGTCTGTGATATCCCCTTTTGTTTCCTCAATTCAATCATCTCTGCAATCAGTCGATATTCATCCTCGCTCTTTTTCCACGTATTATAAAATTCCTCGGAATTATTTTTCTTCTCCTGTATTATTTCTTGAATATTAATTTCTGCAAATGCCATATTACTTCCTCCTACACAATTTTTCTGCCAAGAAATCTTCCTAATTCACGTGCACGTGCAAGCACAATATTTTTATCGACCCGTTCTGTTTTATTTTTTTGCTTTCGACACACATGCAACAAATATATATTGTCTCTGTCTGCTGTCACATAAAATATTCGATTATTCCTCCGGAAATAAACCTCATACACTTTTTTATCCCATCGTTTCGATAATACTTTTTCAAATTCACCTTTTTCCATATATGCCAATACTGCCAATCCATCTACCTGTTCTTCTATTGCCAACGCATTTATATACTCCATAATTAAATCTTTCCCAGAGCTTGATAAATATGTATGTATTTTCATATCTTCTCCTTATTTTACAATCAATAAGTTGTATTTGTCAATATATCAATGTTCTTACGCAACAAAAAACTCCTCATTTGCCAGTCCAACCACATCGCCCTTTTCCAGCTTCTGTTCTGTCATCGCCGGGATACGCTTCGTATTGATATACGTTCCATTGGTAGAGTTCTGATCCTCGATATACAGTCCATCCGGACGGCAGAACAACCGGACATGCACACGACTGATTTGTGTCGCGGCAACACGATAATCGGACGCCTTATCCCTGCCTATGGTAAACGACGCCTTATCCATCGGAATACGGAACGATTCCAGAGCGCCATTCGTCAGTGGTACCAGCTTCATATCTGGAATTCGACTATCTTGTACAGATTTTTCCGACAGTCCCATCGGAACATCCACGCTGTGCACAGCCTGTTCCGCCTGTCTGCTGTATCCCTGTACAGGCGCATCCTCCAATGTTTCATCTCCCTGCACCTGCCTGCCATATTCCTGCATCGCTGACTCAGATTCCTGTCCATCTTCCTTGTCGCGCGCTGTCATGATTGCAAGAATAATCAGCGTTAAAAGCCAGACAATTCCAAAGATTGCAGTTCCCGTCGTCCCATCAAAAAACAGATATTTAATAATCAGTGCCAGCGCGGCGCCTCCTGCCAACGCATACAGCAAAAAGCGTTTTGAAAATATTGCATCTATGTCCGCACGCGCTACTTTTTGTTCAAGCGTCACTGCTTCTTCCGCAAATTCATTTTCTTCGCTGCTGTTTGGTTTCTGCATGGACGTTTTCTCACCCTGCTTCCGACATCTTCCATCTGTATCCGTTCCAGCATTCAACAATGCGAGAAAATCTGTCATATCACTCCATTCATCCGTCAACACCCGGTGACATTCATACAAAAACAGTTCTCCCGCACGATCTTCATGGGAAAACCGCGGCATCAGATATTCCAGAAATGCGGTAAGCTGTTCCTTCAATGGCTTTTGATAGCCTGGCACACAGAGCATCCGAATCTCGTTTTTCTCCTTTTGCATGAACAAATACTCCACGCGGATAACCAGATCCGATGCATCGAGCAAATATGCTTCCAATGCGTCCGCCTGCTGCATGATCTGATTCAAAACTTTCTTTAACTGTGTCCCATTCATTGTCTTTTGCTGCAAATATGCCTGTAAACCATAGCAATCCTTCGTATTGTGCGACAGCCATACCTCCGCATCCGTACAGATCATGGAAGAAGGAAGTATGTAAGGCAGTTCATTTTCCACAAGCATCCGGACCTGATACATCCTTCCGTGTTCTTCGAGTTCCTGCATCGTTCCAACCTTCGCATCCATATAATGATAGATTCCTTTATTCCCAAACAATATTTCCATACACCTGCCACCTTCTCAGCCGATTACTGCATACATCCACTTCTGTGATACATACATGCCCTTCTTTTTCATACCGATAATTTCCATCCGAGATAACAGCCTGCCCTGCATCACGCGTCTCGGCATTTTTCATTTCTTCCAGCTGTTCATGCAATCCAGCCCCTTCCTGATAAGTATAAATTACACTGTATCCCTCCTGTTGTACCAGACCATCCCTAACGGTATCCAAAAACAGGAATATTACCATGACCACTATGCCAAATATAATCGGCATGATCAGACTCATCTCTACCACAGAGCTTCCTTTGTTTCCCATCTCTTCACCCTCCTTGTTTCTCTTCTTTTAATTTCCTGCACCGCAACGGGAACATGCCGCAAGCCCGGTTACCTCGCTTTTCTTCTTCCGGTACACCGTCCGTTTCAACCCGCTGCACGTCAGACTGCTATGGTAACGGTCACCCTCATTTGTCACATAAACCTGTCTTTCCTGCACATCCTTCCCGCAAAACGCACACATATCATATCCATTATATTTTGCCTGTTCCAACGTACTTGCCTGAATCTGCAAGGTTAGATAACTGCATCTGCGTGTCATGTGATACACTGCCTGATTGTCCGTCACATATACATATGCATCCTCCGCACGTACCGTATCTGTCTCTGCAGCTTCCCTCGCAGCCCCTGTATATGCCCGTTTTCGGATTGTAAACGATCGTGTGCCCAGATGTTCCATCGCGTAACTTACCCGGAGCACAATATATTCCTCGCCAATCTCACTTCCGAGAAACTGTACACCAGAGACTCCATGCTTTACATACCGTTCCACTGTTTCTTTTTCATCTGCATACTTTGGAAACCGCAAATATGCAACCGCCGTATCTGCTCCCCCAAGATATGCAATTTCTGCCATATACTCTGCTGTTTCTGCCGCTGCCTCGTAGACCTGTGCCTCTGCAAGCACACTCTGAGCCATCCAAAACAACGATACCATCGCCAGCAGGAACACCGACATCACAAGCGTTGCTTCCAGTGATGCACTTCCCTGATTTCTTATTTTACCCATAACACACCTCTTTCCTATTGCTTTCCGAGAACTCCTCAGGATAGACAAGAAAGTTTTCAATTATTGCTTTGGCCAGCACCCGGAGAGGTTTTTTATAGTTTCAACCGTCCTGAGAAATCCCCGGAAAACAATACGAAAGAGTCTTTCATTTTTTAATACGCTGCGCTTTGGTGATATTGAAACCGATGTCCACCAAAGGTACTTTCAAAGTCTGCTTCCAGTCCAACTGCAGCATGCAATATCCGAAATTCCTTCTCCTCCTGCATCGTATTGATCTGCATCAGATCCAGCATCCGCGCCGCCGCACCGTCGATATTCATCGCCTGTAAAATTGACAGATACGCCTGATAATCCAGTCCGTTTTCTGCATCCTCCGTCTCCTTCGACAAGCTTTCACTGATATGCTCAATATCCGTGATCCAATTATCCGCATTTTTCATAAAAGGAGCCTTTTTTCCATCAAACAAAATCCTCACATCTGCTATTGACTCAATATATGCCCAGCAGCCCGCCAAAAAGTATTTGAGAGCCGGAATCAGATATGGCGCAGCTCCCGCAATACTTGTTGCCAGTTCCGTCAGTGTCTGCATCTTATCCGGTTGCCGGATCAATCCGATATAATTGATCGGATAGCGGATTCCAATCATCCGATGCGCCACCGATTTTAAATTCTCATAGTCTGAAGACTTTCCTGCAATCAGATACTCCTGTTCATAAGCAAGCACTGCTGTATCATTTTTCTCTTCCCTGTACGAATTAAACACCTGACCGATGTAGGCAAGCTGTATTCCCGTGTCCGTCAATGAATCCTGCCACGAACCAAGCGCCGTCAATCCCTCCAGCAAAGGAACCATACTGTCAAAATCCCGATCCACTTCTTTGTAATCAGAGAAAAATCCTATCAATCGCAGACTTGGTGCATCCACCAACGATATGGTTGCATCAGAAACGGTCTTGTCTTCCGGTAACACCAGATTCAAAATAATACTGCCGGATAACTTCTTTGTATAATCACGCGGATCATCCACCTCTGGCTGTACCGTTGGATTTTCTTCGTCCATATTTTCTGAACCCAACGCACCTGCATCCGATGTATCATCTACATCAGCTACATCCATTCCATCTGTTTTCACTTCCGCCGTCTCCATATCCTCTTTCACTTCCTCTGGCAATGTTCCATCCTGTCCGCCTGTTTTTTCTTTCATCTGATCCACGCCCATCTGCACACCCTTTTCTGCTGCTGCGTAAACCATATATTCCTGCATCTGTTTTTTAAGCGGCGCATATGACTGATCTGTGAGCATTGTCATATCCGTGATTGATGCCCGCACATCCGTGTACTCCGTGCCAAGTTTTTCCGCATATGCCTGTTCCAGCCATTCCTCCAGATAAGCCTCGCCCTTTCCGCCCGCAGTCTTATCAAAAAGGAGAATATGATAATGCTCAAATATGTAGCTGTTGTAGCAGGCTTTGATATCCGACATGGAAAGGCGGGTTGCAATCACATTTTTTGATTTAGCAGCACTCAATATCACCACCTGTATTACAAGTGTAATCAATACAAGCATTACAGCTGTTATCATACTGATGAATACAACGATTCTTCCTTTGTTGTTCATATTCTCCTCCTGTCTTTGTTTTCTACGAATATACTTTCTTCGCATCCCTGTTAATGGTTGTCCAGATTGTCTCGACCAATGCAGAAATCTGTTCTTTGAAAATGAGAACCATCGCAACCAATACTACGATGATCAATATAACCTCGACGACTCCCATTCCGTCCTCCTCCTGCATAAACCGTTTCCATGCACCCATACGTTTCACATCCCTTCTATCCTCTACAATCCGACCCAAGCCGGATATACGATCATTACCATAACAAGAACCAACAGCAGGATCATGGGAAATAACAGCTTTGTTGATGCCTCCTCTCCTTTTTTCTTTGCAAGCTCCCGGCGTTTTTCCAACGCCTGCTGCATCTCCTGCTCCATCAGATTTCTAAGATTCTTTGTTCCCATACGAATATACTGACTGATGTGTTGTAGCAGTTGGTAATATTCCGGCAGTTCCAGCCGCCGACCAAGCTGCTCATACACCCAGCTCTCCTCACTTCCAGTGTCAAGCTGATGCATCGCATATTCCAGCTCTCTTCTTAACAACCAATCTTTTTCCATTTCTGATAGAATCTGCCGGATTCCTGTCTGCACCGTCATTCCCGATCCAAGCAGCAGCCACAGGCGATTTACAAAAGACGGATATTGTTCCATTAGCACATTGTTTCTTTTTTTCCGTTCTTCTTTCCATTTTGCATACAGCCAGACCGGCAAAGCCGCCGCCAGCACAATGCCAAATATCACCCATGTCATTGCCTGTCCATGTTCTTGTTTCTGTAACGAAATGCCTACTTCCCCGAGCTGCTCTGGCAAAACCAGTGCCTCATCGGTTCTTGTCTCCTGTTCCAACTGAAAAAGTGCGTCTTCTACCCGTTCTATCGCATCTTTCCTACGCATATCCTTCACCACAGATACCGGAAAGCTATGTTCTATCGTATATGTCCGATACGATACCTCTACCGTCAGCAGCACGATCACCGTCTCTGTCACTTCCTCCAAGTCTACCTTTCCATAAGAGGAAAGCACTGCGGGATTGTCTGATCTCCACGCATAGGTAAATACCCCTGTTGCATCCTCCCCTGGTAAATTCAGAGAACGGCTTACATGCTCCAGATCCGGATTGTCACCTAATATTTCCGATTCCAACTCCGTAATCCGCTGTTGTGCCTGCTGATAGAATTCTTCCTCCGTGTATTCTCTTGGTTCAATTTCCATCGTATATGTATATTCTTTGTCATCGACCGACAGCCGGATATCTTCCGTTTTCACTTTGCCATCATAATTTGTCCGTTTCACGACTTGTGTGTCCAATCTTTCTGACTGCTGCATGCTTTTAAACAGTAGTCCCTCCGCGATACAAGTACTTGCAAACAGGATTGCAATGGTTGTCCAGACCAGCTGCTTTACACGCGTTCGAACAAGCGTCTGCGCCTCCCGCCGCGTCAACACCCGCAATGCCTGCACTTCCTCCCGGATATGTTTCAGCCCTTTAATATCTCCATCTTTGTATTTACTGAAATGGATTCTCGATAAGATTGCCAAACAGGCAAGTGCTGCCTGTATTCCTATGCATAACTCCATTTTTTACACCTCGATTCTTATTATTTTTTCAATCCACCACGCGCACAAACCAATGCCCGCCAACGAGACGCCCATCCAAAGTCTCCCGGTCGCAGTGGTGTAAAGCACCTGCATATAAGACGCATTTGTCATACGCAGAAACAACACAATTCCAAATGGAACAAACAGCATAATGCGTCCTTCTAATTTCTTCGCAGCCAGCACCGTCTGAATCTCCAGCTCCACCAGCTCAGACTCCTGCATTTGTCGCACCATCCGGCGAATCAGATACGGGATATTGCCGCCATAGCGTTTTGCAGCCTCAATCATAGCTGCCAGTTCCCGGATTTCATCCACGCCGCTTCGATCTGCAAGTGCCATCAGGAGCTGTTCGATCCGCTTATGACAGGCAATACCATTCGTCAAAATCTGTAGTTCCGCTTCCATCAACGGGAACTCCCCCGCGCTCGTCCGGTATGTCTGTACAAACGCATTTTCCAACGAATACCCGGCACTGATACTTCCTGACACCAGCGTCATCACTTCCCGGAATTCTGTTTTCAGCTGCCGCGTCTGCTTTTGCAGACAGCCCTGACGGAGCCGTTTTTGCACCACGGGGATACATATGGGAATCAACAGACATCCCCACCACGCATCAAAAAATAAATATCCTGCACTACCTCCAACCGCACAGCTTAGCAGAATCACGATCATCCAAAACCTGATATCCGCTCTATACACCCGGTAATCCACAAACCACCTCCTCAAAAATCTCCATCATCCCTGCACTCTGCATCTTCTCCAGATGCAGCAGGTCATTTACCTTCCGAAGCACGCCCTGCACCTTTCCGTTTCGCACGCCCGTCTCCTGAAACTCAAACAATGTGTTTAATCTGATTTCTCCATGTTCCATACCTTTTACCTCACATATCTCTACTACCTTGCGGGTTTTGTCCCGCAGCCGGCTCACATGAATGACAATATCCACCGCTGATGCAATCTGCCTGCGCACGGCAGGAAGCGGAATCTCCATTCCCATCAGCACCATCGTTTCCAATCGTGCCAGCATGTCCTCCGCCGAATTTGCATGTCCGGTCGACAGCGACCCATCATGTCCGGTTCCCATTGCAGAAAGCATATCGATTGCCGCCGCGTCCCGCACCTCACCCACAATGATCCGATCTGGGCGGAGCCGGAGACTCGCCTTAATCAAATCCCGAATTGTGATCTCGTTTTCGCCCTCCAGATTCGCCGTGCGTGCCTCCAGCCGAACCAGATTTTCCACACCGCGGATCTGTAATTCTGCCGAATCCTCAATCGTCACGATCCGCGCATCCTTTGGCACAAAATCACTGAGTGCATTCAGCATCGTGGTCTTACCGGAACCGGTACCACCGGAGATAAATATGTTGTATCCCGCCTGCACCAATATCTTCAGAACCGATGCAACGCATGCATCCACACTTCCCATCGCAATCAATGCTTTCATATCAATCCGTTGTTTTGGAAACCGCCGGATCGTGATCACCGGTCCTCCAAGCGACACTGGTCTTGTCACGATACATACACGCGAACCATCCATCAGCCGCGCATCTACGATTGGAGACGCTGCATTGATCCGCCGGTTACAATCCCCGACAATATGCTGAATCACTGTCTCCAGTCGTTCCTCCGACGAAAATCCCTTCTCATAGCGCCGGATCACACCATCCCGCTCTACAAAAATATCCGACTGTCCATTGACCATGATCTCCGTTACCGTCTCATCTTCCAGAAGCTCCGTCAGCACATCCAGCCGCCGAAGGCTGTTAAACAACTCCACCCGCAGACCGACCTTTTCCTTCAAAGGAACATATTGATCCTTTGTCTCTTCGAGGATGCACCGGTCGATCATCCGCGCAATCTCTGCATCCTCCACATCCCTTGTCAGATCCAGTTCTGCCGCCACACGCATTTTCAGTCGTTCCCGCAAAGATCGTAGTTCCATTCCATTACCTCACATACATGTCTGCTATCTGATCCACATCCTGTCCTTCTAACTGGACATATTGCAGATTCTCTGTTTTTTCATATTCCTGACGCAACATTTGCTCGAATACCTTCTGTTTTTTCTGGGAAACTGTATCTCGAAGCGTCGGTATCAAGATCCGGTCAAATGCGCCAAATACTGCATAACTTGCCAATACCATACCTCCAATATCAAACACTACACCCGCATACTGTCCGCGTCTTTGAATCGCTTCCCGGAACCATCGAAGATCCTCAATCTCGATCTGCCGGATATCCCGGAAACATTCCGGCGGCGGCAGACTCGCAACCGCATTTGCCTGCAAATACTCCAGACATTCCTCATTTCTGCTTTTCATGCAATAGAGCATCCAACTTCCAATCCCATTTTCATCTAAGCATTCCGAAATGCCTTCCCAATTCACATATAGGCTGTTCCCAATCCGCTCACACAGTTTTTTGGCAAACGTCGTTTTTCCGCATCGCCCCAGCGGGGAATACACGGCGTAAAACATGCCTGTTTTTGTCACACAGGGCTGATTCGCTCCTATCATCTGAAGCATCGTTTCAACCAGATGTTCCACACTCTGGTACCGAAAAAAATACTTCGTCCGCCCGATATATTCGCGGTTTGTCGTGAGCACCAGAACCGGGCAGTCCTCCGCGTCCTTCCAGTCCGCATAGCAGTCTCCAACCAGTATCAGCTCCGGTTTCTCCCGCTCCCGAAAAGCGGCATACACCGCAGGATTCGAAAATACATAAAGCTGGATCGGGATTGTTGCCCGCAAATTCAGATATTCCATTAACGCCCTTTGATATGCTGGATCAGAATCTAGCAGACACACCTTATATGCCAATCGACACACCCCCTGTCACATACGCAATATAGCCAAGCAGAATTGGTACCGACATGTGCATCCGCACGCCCTCCGTCCGTTCTGCTTCTGACAAAAACGACATTTTTCTTCGTTTCGCCAGTATAACCGCCAGCTTTCCAACTGCCAGTCCACCTGCAAATATGCAGGTATACTGAAGCACATTCCACACTTCTTTTCCCATAAATGCGCCGATCGCGCAAAACAACTTTACGTCCCCGGCACCCAATACCCGAATCCAGGACAGCCCATACAGGGTCGCAAACCCAATCAGCATGCCTTGTCCACCTGCCAGAAGCCCTTCCACGCCATGTGCATACCCCTGCAGCAGGAACCCGCAGCCAATCATACATAGGCAAAACCGGTTCGGAATTTTATACGTTCTAAGGTCCACTACGACCGCACCCAATAACCATATACCAAGTATAACGTTCCAGATTGCGCACCTCCTTTTCTGTGCATAAACACGGTTCCAATCATGCAGTTTTCCAAATTATTCGTTCACATAGCTTATAAAATTCCTAAAAAAGGCAGAGCTTAACACACGCATAGTTATTCACAAACTCTGCAAATTCTTTGTTGGGTAATTCCATTGAAATTCGTAAAACAAATAATTGGAAAACGTTATGATTGTTACTTTTTCGACTGTGACCGAACTACGCCAGAACAACGATTCTCGACCACGAGCTGACTATACCATGGTTAGATAGATTTTGTAAAGCGTAAGTTTGGAACATTTGCGGGAGCCCGCATAAATACTAGAAAAAATGGGCAAAACTTTTTTTATTTTGCCCATGTACCCTGTTCTCTTTTTTCGATTTTCATCTTCTGGTGAAGGGTGTTTAACACCTGTCGTTTGTTCCCCGACCAGAGCGGCGCGACTAAAATATTTTTCGGTCCATCGCCAGTGACACGATGAATCACAATATCCTCTGGAATCACTTCCAGACATTTGATAACAAGCTCAATATATTCATCCTGTGACAGCACTTCAAAGCTGCCTGCCTCATAATCCCCGCACAGATCCGTGCCTCGCAGCACATGCAGCAGCTGCAGCTTGATTCCAAAAGGTTTTGCCTGCTGTCCACACACATACCGCACCGTCGCAAGCATATCATCTTCCGTCTCGCCCGGCAGCCCTAAGATCACATGCGTGATATATGGGATATTGTTGTCTGCAAGTGCCTGAATCGCTGTTTCATAGGTAGAAAGCAGATATCCCCGGCGGATATATTCTGCTGTTGCTTCATGCATCGTCTGCAGTCCAAGTTCAATCCAGATGAATTTGCCACTCTCGGCATACTCCTTTTGCAATCTTCCGAGTATCGAAATAACTGTCTCTGCATTTCCGGACTGGTTCTCCACTGCAGCCATCTCCGCTTTTTTTACAGCTACCGATACTCCCGGAATCCCCAGACAATCCGGTCTTGTCGCGATGCTGATTCCAACGACCGACTCCTCTTCTAATGCTTCCCGCCAGATGCGTTCCAAGTATGCCGGATCTCCATAGGTGTTCGTGTATGCCTGAAAATAAATGACGAACTTCTCTCCGACCTTCTTATGGAACTTCGCCATGCCCCGCTCAATCTGCCGTTTGATATCAAGCGTTTTCCGCTCCACATCGACGCAGCTTCCCCGGCGCTCATATTCCTTATGATAAACCTCTGTCGATGCCCCGCGCGAATCCCGTTTCGACCGATGCTCGTACACACAGCCATTCGCCGAAGCACCAACCACGCTCTGTCCATCCTGCCTGCCACCACCTGCGATTGGCACTGCGAAATCGCCGCTTCCGCCGGCACTACAAAAAATACACCCACGTTCGCCAAGTGTACCATCACGGTTCGGGCAGGTAAGCCCTGCGTCGACCGCAATCTTGTACACCTTCTGTCCATAGGTGTATTTCATATATGCATCCAATGAATAATACGGCTTATCCAGCCATTTTTCCTGTCTCATAATCTCTACCACTGATAATGATGCAACTGTCCTTCTGTCTCTAATCCCGGGAAATCCAACTGTCTTAACGCCTCGTACAGCACGATACCAACCGAGTTCGATAAGTTCAGGGAACGTTCGCCCGGCATCATCGGAATTCGCACACATGTTTCCTTATTCTGAAGCAGAATCTCCTCTGGAATCCCTCTGCTCTCGGCACCAAACATAATAAAGCAGTCATCCTCATATTTCACATCGGTGTATTTCTGCTTTGATTTTGTCGTTGCCATATAAACCTTCGCGCCCGGATTCTTCGCCAGAAAATCGTTGTAATCGTCATAGCGTGTCACATCCAGACGATCCCAGTAATCCAGTCCCGCGCGCTTCACCATCTTGTCATTTAATAAAAATCCAAGTGGCTCGATCAGATGCAGACGCACCCCCGTTGCCACGCAGGTACGTCCGATATTTCCTGTATTTGCCGGCATTTCCGGCTCATGTAATACGATGTTTAACATGTCTTTTGCTCTCTTAATCGTCCAATAAATCTCTCTAATCTTCCCATCGCCTCTTTGAGCTGCTCGATTGAGTATGCATACGAGATACGCAGGAATCCTTCGCCGCAGTCACCAAATGCCGTACCCGGCACAACTGCAAGTTCCTCTTCACGAAGCAGTCTCGTTGCGAATTCGTCACTCGTGATGCCAAACTCCTTGATGCATGGGAACACATAAAATGCGCCATGCGGCTCAAAGCACGGAAGTCCGATCTCCTCGAATTTCTTCAGCAGGAATCGGCGTCTCTGGTCATACGACTTGCACATCTTCTCGATATCTGCATCGCCATTCTTGATTGCCTCGATAGCTGCGTACTGACTGGTCGTTGGTGCACACATAATTGCAAACTGATGGATCTTCGTCATCTGATGTGCGATTACCTCCGGGGCAAGCGCATAACCAAGTCTCCATCCGGTCATCGCATATGCCTTGGAGAAACCGTTGATAACGATTGTCCGCTCCTTCATGCCCGGCAGGGATGAAATCGAACAATGCTTCTGACCGCCATATGTAAGTTCGGAATAAATCTCATCGGAGATCACGTAAATATCCTTCTCCTGACAGATCTTTGCGATTGGCTCCAGATCTTCCTTCGTCATAACCGCACCTGTCGGGTTGCTTGGAAATGCAAGAATCAGAATCTTCGTCTTATCCGTGATCGCTGCAAGCAGCTCCTCCGGTGTCAGACGGAACTGGTTCTCATTTTTCAACTCGATTGTAACCGGCACAGCACCGATCAACTGTACACAAGGTACATACGATACATAGCAAGGCTCCGGGATAATAACCTCATCGCCCGGATCAAGCATGGCACGGAGTGCCACATCGATACCCTCACTGCCACCGACGGTCAGCAGTGCTTCGGTCTTATAATCATACAATACGTTATATTTTCTCTGATACCATTTACAGATTTCCTGACGCAGTTCGATCAATCCGGAATTCGATGTATAAAATGTCCGTCCTTTTTCCAGCGAACGGATACCCTCTGATCGAACATGCCATGGTGTATCAAAATCCGGCTCACCAACACCAAGTGAGATTGCATGTGGCATCTCACTTACAATGTCAAAGAACTTCCGGATTCCAGATGGCTTAATCTGTTCTATCGTTTTTGACAATGGATTTCTCACGGTGCGATTACCAACCTTTCGTCCTGACTTGGTGTCTGGAAAATAACACCATGGTCTTTATATTTTTTCAGTACAAAATTCGTGGATGTTGCAATGACATCCTCGATGATTGCCAGCTTCTCGGATACAAAATGAGAGATTTCCCGCAATGTCTTTCCCTGAATAACAACCATAAAGTCATACGCACCTGCGATCAGGTAGACGGAATGTACTTCATCGAAATTTCTGACACGATCCGCGATCTGGTCAAATCCCGCTTCTCTCTGTGGTGTAACCTTGACCTCGATCATGGCTGTTACCATCTCCTCGCCAACCTTATCCCAGTCGATCATAGTATGGTATCCACAGATGATGCTCTCGTCTTCCATTGCCTTGATATCCGCTTCCACCGCGGCTTCATCCGCGCCGATCATCGCGGCGATATCCTTCACTGTCAGTCTGCTGTCGGTTTCGAGCAGCTTCAAAATTTCATTTCTCATCACATCTACCTCCTAATATTTAGTCGCAACCTTGAATTTACATCCCGTCCATGATACATTGATGAAAAGATGCATTTAGATTGCAGAAACAAGCAATCCAACGACCATGGCAAATACCAGTACGCCGCAGATGATTGCTGCGATTCTCTTTGTCTTCTTTTTGTTACTGAAATCAAATAACATGAATTTTTACCTCCCGAAAGGATTATTTTTATGCATTATATTACGATTATCATTTGTTGTTCTTTTCTAGCTTTATGCTTTGTTGTCTCGCGAAATGTCTCCCGGTTTAAGAAAACACACGGGCAGAGCCGCGAGAGTCTTCTCGAACGCGAATCTGAAGCAAATTCCGTACGGAAGGCGGATATCTCCACCCTTCCCTATATCGAAATCCCTCTGGATACGCTTCCAGTTGACGCACTCTCCGCATGTGGTCATTTCAGGCTTGCGGACGAACTGCATGCACTGGCGGGTAAAAAAATCTTAAATCTCTCTATGTATACGAATACGGATTTAAAGATGATGTATGGTCCTGCCAACTTAGATACGTTGTCTGCCTGCGATGACGCCTACGCCGATCTGATCCTGCTTCTGAACAAGATCGGCAAAACATTACTCGAAGCAAATGACGTTTCCAGCGCCGAGCAGTTTCTATCTTATGCAGTCTCTATCGGCTCTGACATTACCGCCAGCTACACGATGCTTGCAACCATCTATGCGGACCAACACGACACAGACCATCTGGATGAACTAATCCGTAAAGCAGAGTCCATCACCTCTCTGTCCGGCAAGACAATTCAAATTAAGCTTCATTCTATCAAATCCGGGCTAAAATAGCAATCATGCTTTTCCTGACAGATAATTCATGAACTGCTGTGCCGTACGACCGGATACACCGCCATGGGAAAGTTCCCATTTGTTTGCTTCTGCTAAGAGCTCCTGCTCGGTCAGTCTGATCTCCGGATGCTTCTTTGCCAGTCCAAGCACGATATCGTTAAACTCATTTCTCGATGGACGGGAGTAACTGATCGTCACACCAAAACGATTGACGAGAGAAAGCTTCTCCTGCATCGTATCGGAACGATGCATACCGTTATCTGTCTCCACATCATCACGGTCATTCCATGTCTCTTTAATCAAATGTCTACGATTTGAGGTTGCATAGATCAGTACATTATCCGGCTTTGTCTCAAGTCCACCCTCAATGACCGCTTTCAGATATTTATACTCAATCTCAAATTCCTCAAAGGAAAGATCATCCATATAAATGATAAACTTATAATTCCGGTTCTTCACATGCGAGATCACAGCAGATAAGTCTTTAAACTGATGCTTGTAAATCTCAATCATACGCAGTCCCTGCTCATAATACTGGTTAATGATTGCCTTGATACTTGTGGATTTACCGGTACCACTGTCGCCAAACAACAGACAGTTATTCGCTTTCTTTCCAAGCACAAACGCCTCTGTATTATCTACAAGTTTTTTCTTCTGGATCTCATAACCAATCAGATCATCCAGCATTACCTTATCTGTATTCGTGATTGGGATAAATTCCAGTTCCTTACCCTCATCATGGCGGATACGAAATGCCTTGTTCAGACCAAACATGCCAACACCATACTGCTTGTAAAAAGCGGTCATGATAGCAAAGATCTCATCGACACTTTCCGCCTCGCTGACACGGTCGCTGATATCACGCACCTTCTCACTGACATTCTGGTTATACATCTGTTCCTTCTTCGGCAGTGACTTGTAATTCGTGATTGTTGTGAAACAGTTAATGCCAAGATCCTTCTCGATCGGTGCAAAATCAAAATGGAACAACCGCTTGAAGATTGCATAATCATTTTTTGCAAACGCATTGACTGAGCCATCTCCTGCGCCAACCTTCTCGCAGGTAAGCGTAAATGAATTCTCATTTGTGATCAGCAAAAACGCCAGATAATCCTGCCACAGATTCCGGTTGAAGCCATAGCTTGTTGCCACATCCAGAATCCGCTTGATCTGCTGGTAAATCCGTGTGACCAATTCCTCCTTGGTACTCGTCTTCTTCTCCCATGCCTCAAAAATATCCGCCATGCAATATAAGATACTGTCTTGCCCTAAATCACGATATAAAACGAGTCCCGGTACTTCTTTGTACATGTTGTTACATCTCCTTGTTTTGTTTTTTACTGTCCGTTTTTTCGACTTTTGATTTCATTGCAAACAGCCGCCTGCCTGCCGATTCAAGTGGGACTACATCGTCCGGCACCTGTTTGTCATCAACATTAATCTCCCGTTTTTTTATTCTCCGGTACACGATTGACCGGAAATATGCATAAAGCACAGACACAAGCGGAATGAAGATAAACATTCCGACCACACCCATCAGGTCTCCGCCGGCAATCACAGCCAGAAGCACCCAGATCGCGGGCAGATTAATGTCTCCGCCGACAAGCTTCGGATAGATAAAATAATTCTCTATAAACTGTAAAATAAAGAACAATAACACAAACCACAGCACCTGCTTCGGGTCAACAACCAGAAGCAGAAAGCATCCGATAAAAAGTCCGATAAATGCACCAAACACCGGTATCAATGCCGTAAATGCAATCAGAACGCCAATCGTAAGCGGATATTGTATGCCCGCGATTGCCATCGCAATCATGAACATGATTCCGAGGATGATACCCTCCCGGAACTGTCCGGTAAAAAACTTGGAGAATGTCGTACTTGCTATCTTACCGAACACCATCAGCTCATCTGCCGTCTTTTCCTTGAACAACGCATAGATGACAAGCTTCGTCTGCCTGCCGAGCTTCTCTTTCTGTGCCAGAATATATGCGGAAAAAATAATCCCGATAAATATATTTATGACGGTTCCAATGATAGATGAGAAGATAGAAACCGTCGCCGACATGATCTCTCCGCCGTTATCATTGAAGAACGAGAATATCTGGTCAAAATCCGGTTCAATGCCGGCAATCTTCTCCGATATTGCCGGAACATTCTTCGTATATGCAAGTGCAAGCTCCTTCGCCCGGTTTACAAATCCGGGCAGAAGCTCCTTCACCTTTCCAACCGTATCCGCAACCTCCGGTACAACTACAAACAGCACAAGCGCTATAAAAAGCAGTGCCGCGATATACGTAAGCACCATGCTGATCGGGCGCCGGAACCGGTACAGGCGGTTTTTTTCATTCTTGAAGATTCCCTGTTCGATTCCGCGCATCGGAATATTCAACACAAACGCAATCCCGCATCCAATCAAAAATGGAAGCAGCACAGAAAAAACCATACCGAAAAATCCACTTATAATATGCAGATGATTGACTACAAATATCAGAAGTACCGTAAAAGTAATAATCGCAAGTATCAATTGTACCAGATGTTTTTTGTCTTTCATTCTAATCTGCTGTATCAGTCATACAGCAAGCCTCCTTCTATTCTACCGGTTGATGCAGGCTCTCGCTGTCTTTCCCGGTGCCGCAGCTCCCTTCGGTACGAGCACAATCTGGATTCCCTCCAGACGTTTCGCCAGACCGCTTGTACCACTCATCTGACCATTCTTTGCCCAATCCAACCAACCGTATGACTGCACATGTACACGATAGTAAATATCATACTGCTGTGCTGCCTGTCCAGTCAGTTCAATCTGAATTGCCTCGAGACGCTTGCCAAGCCCGCTCGTTCCACTCGTTGTTCCATTGGATACCCAATTCTGCCAGCCAAATGTCTGTACGTGTGTCTTGTAACGGACACCACCGTTTATATTTCTTCCAAGGCGAATCTGGATTGCCTCCAGACGCTTTGCCTTTCCACTTGTTCCACTCATCGTGCCATCAGCGCGCCAGTTATTCTCCCAGCCAAACGTCTGCACATGCGTTTTGTAATTGATGCTACCCGGATACGCGGATACAAACGTCTTCGACGTTGCAACGCCCGGATTTGCACCCTTTGGTACGATCACGATATTGATTGCCTCCAGACGTTTTGCCAGACCTTCGGTTCCTGCCATCTCTCCATTCTTGGACCAATCTAACCAACCATACGTCTGCGCATGCACACGATAATATACATCGTATTTATCCTTGTTGGCACCGGTCAATTCAATGCAGATGGCTTCCAGACGTTTTGCCTCTCCCGTCGTTCCACTCATCACACCATTTTCTTTCCAGTCCTGCCAGCCATAGCTTTGCACATGCGTCTTATAACGGATACCCAGATTACTGTCCCCGGATACGCGGATTGTGATACCCTCCAGACGCTTTGCACTTCCGACAGTTCCTGCCATTTTACCATTGGATACTTCATTTTCCCAACCAAATGTCTGCACATGTGTCTTGTAAGATACCGTGATGTTCGGTGCCAGATTCTTTACCTCCGGATTGTTCTCTGCCGTATTTTCCATCCGGCTTCTGTAATGATTCCGGATAAACTGTCCCGCCTTCGTCAGATCATCAATGTTCCAGCCGCTTGTCTTTCCACAACTGCTCTTGATCAGGGCAGAACTTTCATTCTTATTACACAAACTCCAGACGCAATAGCTGACGTTGCGGTCATCACACCGCTTCATCCACTCTGCCGCCTTGTTCAGATCGACATTTCCATTTCCACTCGCCTCGGACAGTCCAAACTCGGATACAAATACCGGAAGTCCCTTGTCGATTGCAGTACCGATCTTCGCCGTCAGCCACTGATTATGGCTGGACTCAGAAGCATAGAAATGAAATGCATACATTAAATTGCTGTAGCCTCGGATTGGATCATCCGCCGGCTCATACGTATGTCCCTGATTTCCAAGCTGTGACCATGTCGGTGTTCCTACGATAATGATTGCGTCCTTGTCATATGCACGGATTGTCTGAATAACTTCTGTCGCATAGCTCTTGATATCAGACCAAGGACAGTTGCTCGGCTCGTTGCAGATCTCATAGATGACATTGTCGTAATTTTTATACTTCTGTGCCATCTCCTTGAAGAAGCTCTTCGCCTCGCTCGTATAATTCTTCGGATTCACGTTTAACAGATGCCAGTCAATAATCGCATACATGCCAAGCTCTGTTGCATACTGCACGCCATCTGTTACTTTTTTCTTCATACCGTTCCGGTCGCTGTAATAACCGCCCTCATCGACATACATCGCAAGACGGATCGCATTTGCGCCCCAGTCATCGCGCAGCGTCTGATAGGCTGCCTTGTTATTGTACTGACCAAACCACTGCAGTCCATGTGTACTCACACCATGAATCTGGAATGGCTGTCCATTCTTATCTACCAGCTGTGTACCCTTGACTGCCAGCTTTCCATGTGTCGAAACTGCGGTTGCCGCAGCCGCCTCTGCCTCCTTCGCCGGCGTAAGCACTGTCACCACACTGAGCACCAGTACGACTGTCATCAACCATGCGAGAATCCTTCTCTTCGTTTGTTTCATTGCATTTCCTCCCTTTTCCCTTCTCTTTGTAACCCTCATTTATCTTCATCCGTCGTCCGGATTATATACTTGCCGCATACACATCCCGCTTGGAAATGCCACGATCTTTCGCGACCAGCTTCATCGCTTCTTTTTTGTCGATTCCCTGATCGAGATACATCTGCAGATGTTCCTCAATGCTCATCGCTTCCCATTTTTGCTGTGCTTCCTTCTCGATTGCTTCCCGCGACAAGCCTTCAATCACCAAAATACATTCGCCCTTCGGCTCTTCCTCCGCATAAAAATTGCTCGCTTCCTGCAACGTTGTTTTCCAGAATGTCTCATGCTTCTTTGTGATTTCCCGGCAGACCGTAACCGAACGGTTTCCAAGCACGCCAAGCAGCTCCTGCAATGTCTTCTTCAAACGATGTGGTGCTTCATAGACCACCATCGTACGCATCTCCCGCGCCAGCTCCGCAAGTACCGCCTGCCGTTCTTTTTTATCCATCGGCAAAAACGCTTCAAATGCAAATCGTCTGGTTGCCTGCCCGGACGCGATCAGTGCATTGACCGCCGCACACGCCCCCGGCACCGGAACCACTTTGATTCCTGCCTCATAGCACTGCTTCGTGATTTCCTCTCCCGGATCGGAAATTCCCGGCGTTCCGGCATCCGTAATCACTGCAATATTCATGCCTTCCAGAAGCTTGCCTACAAGCACCTGTGCTTTTTCATATTTATTATGTTCATGATAGCTAGTCATCGGCGTCTTGATGTCGAAGTGATTGAGCAGCTTGATACTGTTTCTCGTGTCCTCCGCCGCGATCAGATCTACCTCTCCAAGCAGCCGCACCGCCCGGTAGGTCATATCCTCCAGATTGCCGATTGGCGTTGCAATCAAATACAATGTTCCTGCCATTTATCTGTCTCCATATCGCGTCAGCAGATCCTCGGTGTACGAACCGTCCCTGTTATATACAACAAGTGCCGGCTCTACCTTGAGCATCGTCCGACCGCCTTTATTTCCTTCAATCAAAACCATATTCGGTTCCTTGTCTGCATACGGCTGCACCATACACATACGCTTCGGTTCGATCCGGTACTCTGACATCAGACGTATGATCTCTGCCAGTCGGAATGGTTTATGTACCATCGCAAATGTACCGCCCTCACAAAGCAGATACGCCGCTGCCTTTATCACGTCCAAAAGCTCCATCAATATCTCATGCCGCGCAATGTTCTTTGGGGAATTCTCATTTTCCAGCCCATGATTCCCCTTGATATAGGGCGGATTACTTGTAACCGCAGAAAAACTTCCCGGTTTGAAAAGCTCCCGCACCTGCCGCATATCGCCTTCCACAACAGAGATCTCTGTCTCCAATCCATTCATCTGCACACTACGCCTCGCCATATCCGCGCTGTACGCCTGCACCTCAAGTCCGGTAAAATGTCTGCCCTTGCCGCGCGCCTGCATCAGCATCGGGATCACGCCTGTCCCGGTCCCAAGATCGATCACGGAACCATTCGGCGCACCTGTCGCAAAATCTGCAAGCAGCACTGCATCCATGCCAAAGCAGAATACGTCCTTGTTCTGAATGATATCGTAGCCACGGCATTGCAGATCATCGATCCGCTCACCCGGTTTCAGCCACTTCTCTTTCTCATCCTTAGTCCTCATCGAGCTTTGACTTTCCTTCCTTGCGCTCCAGATTCTCCAGTTCCTTCAACTCTTTGTCGGACGAGCCATCATTGCCGCCCTTCTTACCATGGCCGCCACCTTTTTGACCGCCTTTTTTCTTCGGTCTGAAACGAAGCTCATCGACCTTGTACTCTTCTATTTCAAATGTATCATCTTCCTGTGCCACCTTCAGTTTTACCTTCTGGCGCAGGACACTAACTGCCGTTACCTCGCCGGTTTTGCCATCAAATGTCTTCACGACATCTCCAACATTTGGAAGTTTTTTATTCAAATATTCATAAGTCTCCTGCTCATGAGCCAGACAACACATCAATCTGCCACACACACCGGAAATCTTCCCCGGATTCAACGACAGATTCTGCTCTTTTGCCATCTTGATGGAAACCGGTCCAAACTCCGACAGATGTGCATTACAGCAAAGCCGTCTGCCACAGATGCCAATGCCGCCGAGAATCTTTGTCTCATCCCGCACACCTACCTGACGCAGCTCAATACGTGTCTTGAATACCGCTGCCAGATCTTTGACCAGCTCACGAAAATCCACTCTGCCATCCGCCGTGAAATAAAACAATACCTTGCTGTTATCAAATGAATACTCCGCTCCGATCAGCTTCATTTCCAGACCGCGCTTTTCGATCTTCTCCTTGCAGATGACCATTGCTTTTTTATTTTTCTCTAAATTCTCCGCATGCTTCTTCTCATCCGCCTCGGTTGCGATCCGGATGATCGGCTTTAACTCGCCCTGCAGCTTCGTCTCATCCACTTCCCTGCGTCCGAGCACAACCTTTCCAAACTCTACGCCATGCTGTGTCTCCACAATGACATATCTGCCCGGATCAATCTTATAATTGAGCGGATTGAAAAAATATATCTTTCCATTCTCACGGAAACGAACTCCGATTACTTCTTTCATTCTTCAGCCGATGCCTCCTCTTTTAAAGTCAGAAGCAACAGTTCGATTGTCACTTCAAAATTCGCATTGGCAAGCAGTCGCTGCTCTGCCTTTGCGATCGCATCGATCTTGTCCTCGATGCTCTTAAATGTTAGCTTTCCAGCCTGTTTCTTCAAGGTAGAAAACTCGTTTTTAAACAGGATTTTATCGACATTTCCGGTTACCTTCAGCATCATGGCATCCCGGTACCACATCATCATCAAATCCATGTAATCATTCATAGACATCTTAAACTGCTCGATATCCTTGACCGCTTTTCCAAGCGTCTCCACATCCATCTCGTCGATATTCGCCAGCACGCCAACAACCGAATCCACGATCGCCGCATACTCGTCATTGCCTGCGAGCTTGATTGCCTTTCCAAGATTACCCTGTGCAAAATCGAGACAGAAATATGCCTTTTCCTTTGTCAGTCCCATTACATTCATCAGATATGCCAGCACATCGCGCTCACGGATTGGCTTCGTCTGCAGCTTCAGGCAACGGGATTTCACTGTTTCCAACAGCTTATCAAGATTTGTCGTAAGCAACAGGATCACCGCATACGCCGGTGGCTCCTCAATCGTCTTCAACATGGCATTTTGTGCCTGTACATTCAAAAGCTCCGCATCCGGGATAATGTAAATCTTATACTTTCCTTTATACGGTTTGATGTCAATTGTATTTATGAGCTGGTCACGAACCTCATCCACCGAAATCAGATTCGGCTTCTCATGCGTTACCGTGATGATATCCGGATAGTTTCCGGTTGAAACCTGTAAGCAGGACTGACAGGTTCCACAGGCTTCTGTACCGCCTGCCTCACACTCCAGTGTCTCCGCAAATGCATAGGCAAGCGCTTTTTTTCCGCTGCCGGCATCTCCGCTTATAATATACGCATGCGCAACATTTCCCGTTTCGATGCTGCTCTTAAAATGTGCAATTATGTCCTCGTGGCCCACTATTCCTTTAAATCCCATAGCGTTCCCTCACTTTCTTTTTATTCGTTTATGTTGATATATCGATCAGCAATCCGCGGATATCATCGATCTTGCCGAGGATCGCGAGATGATCTTTCTCTTCCTTCATCAGTTCCTGTGCCAGATCGTCAAGGTTTTTATCCACCTGCCGGATGATACCGTACACCCGGTGTCTGCCGCGGCGATCTAAGAAATTTTCTCTTGAAAATTCATGTGCATTTGCCGCAACCTCATTCATAAATTCTTTGATAGAGGTGCGGTATTTCTTCATATCCTTGATATCCATGTGCTTGGCAATCTTCTCGCCCTGCTCCTCGATATCCTTCATCAGTCCGGTCAGTTTTTCCTTCAGATCGGCTTTATCTATGTTGCGGATGAGAGTAAACTTGAACTCTTCGTCCGTCGCCTTCTGGCTCTTGGGGGCTTCCATCTGCGTCAATTGCTGTAATTGACTGATCTTCACATTGTTGTCCACTTACTCTCCTCCTTTCTCTGTCCTGCACTGTCAGAGGGCTGTCTGTAGTGTTCATAGTTGCATCCATGCATATATCATCATTCGAATATAATGTATTGCAACTAAGACGTACTAGATGTTCTGATATCATTTTTCGCTCCATACGCAACCGCCGTCAATTCGCCATCCATGGCTCAATGACGGCTTGATTGAACATCGTGTTCAATCATTGCTTGGTTTTATGCAGAACATCAAGTACTGTCTAAGTTGCAAACATATCATATTCTTCATGATTGATATATGCATGGATGCAACCTATATACAATTCTACAGCCCTCTGCCACATATGCGTTTTTCGTCGAGTATGCTCCATCCTACCTTGCGGCAAGCAGTTTTTCCACCTGTTTCACAACTTCTGCATGAATGGTTTCGATGTCCTGTGTCGCATCAATCGTCACAATGCGTTCCGGAGCAAGTGCCGCCAGATCACGGTAGCCCTGCGCCACCTTCTCATGAAAAGCGGTGGACTGTGCCTCCATCCGGTCTAACTCTGCGCGGGATTTTGCACGGGCAAGTCCAACCTCCGCCGGCAGATCCAGATGAATCGTCAGATCCGGCCAGATTCCCTGCATCGCGAATCCATTTAGCTCATAAATCTTCTCGACGCCAAGTCCGCGTGCCATCCCCTGATAGACGGCAGAGGAATCCACGAAACGGTCACTAATCACCGCTTTTCCTGCGTCCAGCGCCGGTTTGATCACCTGCGCCACAAGCTGTGCACGTGCCGCTGCATAAAGCAATGCCTCCGTATGGTCATCCATCTCCGCATATTCCCGGTTCAGAAGAATCCCGCGAACTGCTTCACTGATCACCGTTCCACCCGGCTCTCTCGTCACAACAACTTCGTCATAGCCGTGCTGCATCAAATGCTCTTTCAATTTCAAAATCTGCGTTGTCTTGCCGGAACCATCCGGTCCCTCCATCGTCAGAAAAATTCCCTTCATTTGTCCTACCTTTTCCTTCGCATAGCTATTTATACTATACCATTATTAGAAGGATTTTACCATAGATTTTTTCTTTATTATATGTTATACTTAGTTGTGTTTTGCGAAAAGAGCGAAACAGAAGAATAAGGAGGTCTTATATTATGGCAAAACAGATTGATAAATCTATGTTAATTCACGAGATTATCGAGGTTGATCCAGGCAATGCCGCTATCCTTATGGCAGCCGGCATGCACTGTGTCGGATGTCCTTCCGCAGCTATGGAAAGCCTTGAAGAAGCATGCATGGTTCATGGCATGAATTGTGATGAAGTCATCGCTGACATCAACGCATACCTTGCTAAGAAAGAGGCAAATGCATAAATAACATGCGCGGCAAGTGGGAAACCGCCTGCCGCAGCATATTTTAAAGGAGGTAATCTTATGTCCTACAACAATGATTATAACAACGGCTATAACAATGGTTATAATAATGGCTCCAACAACGGTTATAATAATTACAATAACCAGTACAATTATCAGGACAACAACCAGTATAACTATCAATACAATAACCAGTATCAGTACAACAATGCAGGATATGATTACAACAATGGCTACAATGCCGGCTATGGCTCATCCGCAAAGATCATTTCCAGCGAGATGTACAATCTGATCATCGGCGGTGTACTGCTGTACGGCTTCATTATCAATGCGATCATGACTGCCGTCTTCGGCGATTCCATCGTCAGCTTTGTATTAACGAATCCGATTGCTTTTTATATCGGTTACTTCATTCTCGCCATCGCTGGTACATTTATGGTTCGTAAATCCGACAATCCGGTTGTCAGCTTCATCGGATACAATCTGATGGTTGTTCCAATCGGTATGGTTATTGCCGTATCCGTAACCTTGTATAGTGCGATCGGATACAACATGATAGTCGCAACCGCATTCGGTATTACAGCTGCCGTAACACTTGTGATGATGATTATTTCTTCCATCTACCCGAATTTCTTTTTAAGCATGGGAAGAACACTTGGTATCACGTTGCTTATCACCGTTGTGGTCGAAGCAATCATGCTTTTAGTTGGTGCAAGCCTTGGCATCATCGACTATGTCGTTGTCGCAATCTTCTGCCTGTATGTCGGCTACGACTGGGCAAAGGCGAACGCAATTGAAAAGACCGTAGATAACGCGATTGATTCCGCTTCTGAGTTGTATTTGGATATTGTAAACCTGTTCCTGCGTATCATGAAGATCTTAGCACGTGCGAACAGAAATTAATCATACAAGAAACTTATTTAGAGGAGAGCATTGAACATGAGTAGTGCAATTGACACAAAATCCGTAAATTCCATTCGTGTGCTTGCCGCAGACGCCATCCAGAAGGCAAACTCCGGTCATCCGGGACTTCCACTTGGTTCTGCTCCTATGGCATATGAGCTGTGGGCAAACCACATGAACCACAATCCGAAAGATCCAAAATGGGAAAACCGCGACCGTTTCATTCTGTCCGGTGGACATGGCTCCGCCCTGTTATATTCCCTGCTTCACTTCTTCGGTTACGGTATCACAATTGAGGATATGAAAAACTTCCGTCAGCTTGGTTCCAAGACACCGGGACATCCGGAATATGGTCACACGGTTGGCGTAGAAGCCACCACTGGTCCACTTGGCGCCGGTATGGCAATGGCAGTTGGTATGGCAATGGCAGAAAAGCATCTTGCCGCAACTTTCAACAAAGAAAACTTCCCAGTTGTTGACCACTATACTTATGTACTTGGTGGCGATGGCTGTATGATGGAAGGTATCAGCTACGAAGCATTCTCACTCGCAGGCACACTTGGTCTGGAGAAGCTGATCGTATTATATGATTCCAACAATATTTCAATCGAAGGTGACACGAACATCGCATTCCGCGAGAATGTAAGACAGCGTTTCGAGTCCTTCGGTTTCCACACACAGCTTGTTGAGGACGGAAATGACTTAGATGCCATCGGCAAGGCAATTGAAGCAGCCAAGGCAGAAAAAGGCAGACCTTCCATGATTGAGATCAAGACGAAGATCGGTGCAGGCTGTCCTGCCAAGGAAGGCAAGGCAAGTGCACACGGCGAGCCACTCGGTGTTGAAAATGTTGCAGCCCTTCGTGCAAACCTTGGTATCGCAGACAACGGACCTTTCGTATTAGATCAGGATGTCTACGATCATTTCGCCAAGCTTGCTGAGGAGAAGGCAACGGTCGAGGATGCATGGAATGCATTATTCGCAGACTACTGCAAGACATATCCGGAGATGAAAGAGCTGTGGGACAACTACCACAACACCGACAACGCAAAATGTCTCTATGACTTGGACGAGTTCTGGAATTCTTTCGACAAGCCGGAAGCAACCAGAAATGTATCCGGAAAGCTTTTGAATATTATCAACAATGTTGTTCCTAATATGTTTGGTGGTGCAGCAGACCTTGCTCCATCAACCAAGACAAACATGAAGGATGCCGGGGACTTCTCCAAGGAGAATCCGCTTGGCAAGAACATTCACTTTGGTATCCGTGAAATCGCAATGGCAGCCATCGGAAATGGTATTGCCCTGCACGGAGGTTTACGTCCATTCGTCTCTACATTCTTCGTATTCAGCGATTATGTAAAGCCAATGGCAAGACTTTCCGCTCTGATGGGTGTTCCTCTTACTTATGTACTGACACACGACAGTATCGGCGTCGGTGAAGATGGTCCAACTCACGAGCCAATTGAGCAGCTCGCTATGCTCCGCGCTATGCCGAACTTCTATGTATACCGTCCAGCAGATGCAACGGAATGTGCAGCCGCATGGTACTTCGCAACAAATAAGAAGGATGCGCCTACTGCGCTGGTTCTCTCCAGACAGAATCTGCCACAGTTAGATGGCAGCAGCCAGGAAGCATTAAAGGGCGGTTACATCTTAGAGGATTCCACGAAGGATACACCAGATGCCATCATCATCGCAACCGGTTCGGAAGTTTCCCTTGCTGTCGAGGCAAAGAAAGAGCTTGCAGCCGAGAATATTGATGTCCGCGTTGTCAGCATGCCATGTATGGATCTGTTTGAGGATCAGCCAGATGAGTACAAGAATGCAGTACTTCCAAAGAACGTCACAGCCAGAGTTGGTGTCGAAGCACTCTCCGAGTTTGGATGGGGCAAATACATCGGTATCAACGGCGAGTTCGTCGGAATGAAGTCCTTCGGTGCTTCTGCACCAGGCAATCAGCTCTTTGAGCACTTCGGCATCACAAAGGATGCAGTTGTTGCAGCTGTGAAGAAAACTTTGAACTAACCTATTATAAATTCCATACATCATGCAGATAGAAATATCTGCATAATACACAAAAAAAGATCATCGACGTCAACAATAACGTCGATGGTCTTTTTTATTTCACATTCTATTTCACTGTTCTTTACAGCTTCGCAAGTGTCTGCAATGCATTCGCATCAATAATCAGTTTATAATGCTCACGCATGTGACTTGGTGTAGCATACGTTGCACGTACCCGGTTACTATATTCACCCAACAGGTTACAGGTCTTCACAAACTCATTGTCTGTGTTTTTATCCTTCGTCATATACAGATAAAAACGACTGTCTCGCGGATTCTTATACAAAGAATTCTCGCTGTCATAGATACCCTTTACAAGTTTTGCAGACAAGATAACTTGATCCAGATTCTTAAATGCATAGATACGGAAGATTTCCGGCTGTTCCACCGCCTGCGGAATCTCTGTTCTGCGATCCGATGCAGATGGATTCGTCTGTGCCGGCTTTACGCCCTTACCACTCATCAGGCCACTTAAGTCTTCCGCCAATCCGCCGATTGCCTTCAGCAGTCCATTCACCGGATTGTCCTCGACAATGGATTCGCCATCGGCTTCATCTGCCAATCCAAGACCACCATCCGAATCTTCATCCTCCTCATCGTCCTCATAGGAATCATCCACATCCGATGGACGTGTAAATCTGGAGAATCTTGTATCCAGTTCCTCCGGATCATCTACTTTTGTAATAACCAGAATCAAACACTCTGGCGATACAGGTATTGCTTCTATCATAAGCGGAACATTATCCACTTCAAATCCTAATTCACTGGATGCCTGTTGCATCAGTTCCCGGAACAGTTCTTTGGCTTTGTCTGTTCCATATGCTAATTCCGTTAAATGAAGTTCCTTATCTGCCAAGTCTGACTTATAAAGTGTGCAACGTATCTGATTCTCGCTTAATCGTTCTAGCTTCATACTCGTCAACTCCTTCGCAAGTGTTTACAAAAACATTATTTTTTGTATTACTTAGTTTATCACAAAACTCCCACATGTAAAGCGATTTCTCAATATTTTCACAAAATATTACTGGAAATTCGATTCCAGAGACTTGCATTTTTCCCAATAATATAGTATGGTAAATCTTGCATAGTTATTTACAATTCTTATTTCTTTACAGGTATTTCCTGTAGCTTTATTCCAATTATATTTACAGATGTGTCATATCATACGAAGGAATATAAAACTATCACAGAAGCTTCTTATATCTATACGGATATGATATGCGCGCAGCGAAGGAAGGTGATATCGGTCACATAAAATAATTTCCATATTGTAATATCAAGACATAAGAAAAAGAGCCTTGATTGACAATCAAGACTCTTTTTCTATATGTAATCATTTGACCGATTACTCCTCAGAGATAACACCTGTTGGGCAAGTTCCTGCACATGCTCCACATGAGATACATGCAGAAGCGTCGATTTCGTACTTGCCATCGCCTTCTGAGATTGCGCCTACAGGACAAGCGCCTGCACATGCTCCACACATAACGCATCCATCGTTGATCTGAAATGCCATGGTAATATCCTCCTTACTCTTCATTCAGTATTGATAATATCATTCTTTATTGATAATTATTATCACTGTTGACATTGTACCCCTTTTTGTCCCAGATAGCAAGTAATTTTTACAATTTCCTATAACTGGTTACTATCCTGTCCCTTTTGATAGAAATGCATCAGCAATTTCGCCATCCATTCCGGCCAGAATTTCCGATACATAGCATAATCTTCTGGACTTCGTCCATTGTTTTCTCCAATCACATGCGAGGTTTCTGATTCCTCATGTACACGATGCCCCATAATCGGCTTCTTCACATAGCAGAAAGCTCCTGACAGTTTCGAATATCTTTCCCACGCTTCCCAATCCAAATCTGCCTTACAGCCAACTGTAAATGGTTCTTCTGGCAACCTTGCCTTCACATACGTAACGGACGGACAACATATTCCACATCCAAACGACAGAGATCGTCGACGCAGGAATATACTATTCCACGTTTTCCTTGTTGTAAATGGAAGCAACAACAGCTTCTTAATCGTCAACAACCGGTTCTTATACACCGGTTTTCCATCCCGAATCTCATAATATGCCGAATGTGCAAGAATCGGATCGTTTGCACGATTCAATGCATCTAACATCTCTTCCAGATAATTTGGATTATAAATATCATCCTGATGTGCAATCGTTACTAATTTTGTATGTGCCTGCCGATACGCAAAATTCCAATCCGTTGCAATCCCGGATGGGGCATCATTTTCATATAAAGAAATATGGTATTGTTCTGCCAAACCACGAATATATGCATTCCCTGTTGATGTTGCAATAAGAATCTGACTTTTCACTGTCTGGTTCTCCAGAGATCGGATACAGTTTTTCAGATACTTGCTTTCTTTGTACGCACAGATCACAAATGTATGATCCTTTGCCGTAAAATTATTTTTCTGTTTCATGCTCCATCTGCTCCACTTTCTTTTCCAATTCACGCATACGTTTTTCCAAAATTGCCTGTGTCTGCACTAATGTCCGGATTCGCTCTGATTGTCCGGACGCAATCGACGTCAATGACAGCCCAATCAGAATCAGGAAGCAAACCCCAATAAAGAATACTGCATTTGCTTCAGAATACACACCCATCAACTGTGTAAAGAACCGAATGACCTGTGGAAATATCGCGCAAATCAGCAAAATCACGCCGGACAGGAACCAGATCAATGAATATTTTAAACTCATCCGTCCCTTCCGCATCAACACCAGTATAATCGCGAGGTATAACAGCACTCCGATCAACAAAATTATACGAAATATAGTTGTCATCATCTGTTTACCTCCACTTTTTTCCTGCAATCCGGTAAATCACAATTGCCAGAGTTACCTTTATCATATAATATACCGACTTCCACGGGCTAATCGAAGACACACCTGCGGTTCGTTCATTCATGATTACGGGAACCTCCTTTACCTTAAATCCACTTGCATTCACTGCAATGATTGACTCCGGTTCTGGATAATCCTGTGCATAATTATGAGCAAAAAACGTAATGACTCCCCTGGACGCTGCGCGAAATCCACTTGTCGCATCTGTTACCCGGACATGTCCGCACAACCGGAGAACTGTATTCAGAATATTGATACCTGCACGGCGCATACCCGATGTCTGAAACCCTTCTTTATTGATAAAACGTGATCCAATAACCAGATCCGCCTCTCCTTTTTCAATCGGGGCAATCAAATCAGGAATATATTCCGCATTGTGCTGTCCATCTCCATCCATCTGAATTGCAATATCATATCCATTTTCTGCTGCATACCGATATCCAGTCTGCATACCTCCGCCAATCCCCAGATTGATCGGAAGATTCAGATATGTATATCCATGCTCCTCACAGATTTTTGCTGTATCATCGCCAGAACAATCATTTACAACTACGTAATCCACGTCCGGGCATGCTGCTTTTAAGCTTTCTACCGTATGCACAATATTCGGTGCCTCATTGTAGGCTGGAATTATCACCAGTGTTTTCATAAACCCTCTCTTACTCTACGACCTGAACCTTCAACATATTTGTATTTCCGGAAATACCAAGTGGTACACCTGCGCCGATAACAACCTTATCGCCCGGCTGTAACAAGCCCTGCTTCTTACCTGCTGCCACTGCATGATCAAACAGTGTGAATACCTCATTCTGCTCTTCGAGATGTACCGGAGTTACGCCCCATGACATATTGAGCTGACGATATGCCTTGTCACTTGTCGTACCGGCAATGATGTTGCAGCTTGGTCTGTACTTCGAAATATTTCTTGCAGATACACCAGACTTTGTCACGATGATAACCGCTGCCGCATTTAAGTCAATGGCTGTTGTACAAGCTGCATGGCAGACCGCATCTGTCACGTTCTGGTTTGCTGCACGCTCATAGTGGAAGAAATTCTTCTTATAATCAATGGCTGCCTCTGCACGCTCTGCAATCCTTGCCATCATCTCAACTGCCTCTACCGGATATTTACCGGCAGCACTCTCGCCAGACAGCATAACCGCACTTGTACCATCATAGATTGCATTGGCTACATCCGTTGTCTCCGCACGTGTCGGACGCGGATTCTTGATCATGGAATCCAGCATCTGTGTCGCTGTGATAACCTGCTTACCAGCCATATATACCTTATTGATAATCATCTTCTGGATAACTGGGACTTCCTCGCAAGGAATCTCCACACCCATATCTCCACGGGCTACCATAATACCATCGGACACATAAATGATATCGTCGATGTGGTTAACGCCTTCAGAATTCTCGATCTTGGAAATGATATTGATGTTATTTCCACCGTTCGCATTTAACAGCTCACGGATTTCCAATACGTCCTTAGCTGAACGAACGAAAGAAGCCGCTATAAAATCTACGTCCTGCTCAATACCAAACAGGATATCGCTCTGATCTACTTCGCTTAAGTACGGCATATTCAGATGCACATCCGGCACATTGATGCCCTTGTGGTTAGAAACCGGGCCTCCGGTAATAACGGTACATAAAATATCCTCTCCACTGATCGATGTTACCTGAAGCTCGATCAGACCATCGTCGATCAGAATATGAGTACCAATCTGTACATCCTTATACAAATCCTTATATGTGATAGAGGTAATGGTGCTGTCACCAACAAGATCTCTCGTTGTCAGTGTGAAGAAATCACCCGCCTTAAGCTCTGCCTTTCCACCCTCAAAATCGCGGGTACGAATCTCAGGTCCTTTTGTGTCGAGCAAAATTGCGATTGGAAGTCCAAGCTCCGCACGCAGCTTCTTGACCATGTCCATACGTTTCTTCTGTTCTTCGTGTGTACCGTGCGAAAAATTCAGTCTTGCCACATTCATTCCGGCAAGCATAAGCTTCCGCAGTACATCCTCGTTATCCGTTGCAGGTCCCAGCGTACAAACAATCTTTGTCTTTCTCATCACTTATTACCTCGTTTTATATTTATTTGCCAAATCTTCTCCCATTTTGACATACACCCCTAGTATAATCGCTTATGTCAAGATTTACAACCATATTTCAAAAGTATTTTTATCATAAAAAACTAACAAATTTTTAACTTTTATTCCAGATAAAATCATGCTATTATAGTGATAGCATTATACATTTATACACAAAATATATAGGAGGCTTACATGTACGATAACTTTCTATTCCGGGCAAAACGAACCGTCTACAAATGGTGGTGTATCGTATATAAGCCGGTCTATAAACTCATCCATAGCGGCGAGTGGCCAGAAGAAAAAGAGCCGGACGTCAAATATGCGGCACCAACGAAACCATCGCAGTCAGAAACGCTCGATGCACAGGCACTTGCAGATGCCGTGCTTGACACGAACCGTCAGAGCCAGCATAATATCGACGATCTGGTTTCGGAGGCAGCACATATGTCTGCCGAACCAACGGCATCCGCACCGGCTGTCAATGCAGAACCAGACATAAGCAGCACCAATTCTGCATTAGATCCGGAAGAGATTCCGGCAGGTGTCGACGACGATGTGTTAGCCCGTGCCAACGAGATCATGGCCCGGCTCAACCGGGAAGCTGCAGAGGATGAAGAAAAAAAGCAACGCGAAATCGAAGCTGCAAAAGAAAAAGCCGCCGAACAGGAACGGCTGGCAGCCATTTTAAAATCAACCGAACGTAACATCGATGCATTTATACAGGAAGGACTCTCCAAACAGCATCAGCAAGACGACGGCAACTAGGAAAGGAGTTTAACTATGCGTTCGAAATCAAAAAAAATAACTTTAGGGCTGTGCCTGATCGTGCTTACCGCTTGTCTCCTATGTGGATGCAGCGGCAATCCCAAAAACTTCACCGTTGGTACGATGACCATTACCCTGACCGATACTTTCAAAGAAAGTAAGATGTCCGGTTTTGACGCCTACTTCGTCAGCGACGATGTATCATTTTCCGTAAAAACCGAAAATGCGTCCGACCTTGAATATCAGGGCTACGAAATTGCAGGACTGAAGGATTACGCAAAGGAAATCTGCAGCCTGAACGGCATTTCCACTGATAAGCTGGTACAGCGGAACAACTACTATTATTTCAGCAACACGCAGACCGTATCCGGTGCCAAATACACCTATCTGCACTGCATGCTGAAGGAAGGGAACAATTACTGGATCTGTGAATTCGTGTGCAAGCACCGTTCGTACGACTCTTTAGAAAAGTCCATGTTGCAATGGGCAGACAGCATTACATTCGATCAGCAATAAAAAATGCACCGCAGTTATTATGATTGCGGTGCATTTTTATTTTCATCCTGTTCTTCTGTTTCATCGTGCTCATCTTCCCACGCATCCTCCGGGCGCATCTTCTCGTATTTCTGCATACCGAAATTCAAGAAGCTTACAAAGAAGAGCGTCGGAATCGCAGCGATAATTGCGATCTGCGCTACATGAATCCAGTTCCCCTGCAATTTCCCCGTGAGTAACAAATAGCTGGCAGTCACAATGACTGCCAGCATACTTATATCTACACAGATTGTCAGAATCGTCTGTGTCTTCTTACTCATAGAGATACCAGTTTCCCTTGTACTTGATACATGTGATCGGATATGTGCTTGACTGATCGTAAGTCTCGCCACTCATTGTCACTGCTACGTTGAAAGAGAACTCCAGATCACAAGCGTCCTGCAGCTTGATTGTTTTGTCTGCATAATCACTGATATCCTCTTCAAGATCATCCAGATCATCGCTGTCATACATCTCTTTGCTCTCAACGCCCTCATACTTGAAAGTTACATCATATCCAGAATAAGAATCAAGCATATCCTCAATATCTTCCTGTCCTGGATCAAGGAATGGTGGACAAAGTGCTGCCATCTTATCTACATCCTGATCATTCATCGCCTCGATAAACTGCTGTGCAACTGCTTCTGGGGAAGATGCTCCTCCCTTTGCTCCGAATCCGCCCTTGAAGATCAGAACAAATGCAACTGCCAATACAACAACGGCTGCTGCAATAATACCAATAATCAGACCTTTCTTTGGCTTTGCCGGCTGCGCTGGTGTCGGACCGCCAAATCCTGGCTGTCCATATGGTGCCTGTCCCGGCATACCCTGCTGTGGCATTCCGTTCATGCCCGGCTGTCCCATGCCGTTCATCTGTGGCTGTCCCATACCATTCATCTGTGGCTGTCCCATGCCGCCAAACTGTGGTGCTGCTGGCTGTGGGTTTGTCTGTCCTGCATCTGCCTGTCCATACGTACTTGTATCTGTCTTTAATGACAGACCTGACGGCTGTGCTGGTGCCTGATCCGGATCGATCAGAACGGTCTTCTCATCATCGCCATCCTGGCTGTTCATAGATGGCAGATCTGCGCCACAAACTGAGCATTTTGTGAAGACATCATCATTCTGTGCTCCACACATTTCACATACTTTCATGCTGTTCCTCCTAATATAAATCCTCTCTTATAGGTCGTAATTTTAATAAAAAACTACTAAAATATATAATGTCATAAATACCGCATGAAGTCAATTGGCATTGCATATAAATTTTGTAAATTTGTTGTAATGTCAATCAATCGTGCTATAATATGGAATAAATATGGCTTCGCATGACACGCATGCGATCCAAATACATCACAAACAGAGATTAAGGAAGGCAGATTATTACCATGTATAAAGTAGATTTTGAAAAACCGATCCATGTATATTTCATGGGTATCGGCGGTATCAGCATGAGCGGACTTGCCGAGATTTTATTGCAGGAGGGCTTTACCGTATCCGGTTCCGATATGAAGGAATCTGAGATCACAGAGATTCTGAAGAATCTGGGCGCCCGCATTTTCATAGGACAGAAAGCAGAAAATATCTCCGATGATATTGATCTTGTCGTATATACCGCAGCCATTCATGCGGACAATCCAGAATTTGTAGAAGTGAAACGCAGAAATATTCCGATGCTGACACGGGCACAGCTCCTCGGTCAGATCATGCTGAACTACAAATACGGCGTTGCAGTCAGCGGAACGCACGGCAAGACAACAACAACCTCCATGCTCTCCTATGTATTGCTGGAGGCGCAGACCGATCCAACCATCTCCATCGGTGGTATGTTGGATGCGATCGGCGGCAATATCCGCGTGGGACACTCCGATTATTTCGTTACAGAGGCCTGTGAATACACAAACAGCTATCACGCATTCCATCCATATATCAGTATCATCCTGAATGTGGACGCGGATCATCTCGATTTCTTCAGCGGCATCGAGGAGATCGCAGATTCCTTCAAGACATTCGCAGAGATTCTTCCTGACGACGGACTGCTCGTCGTCAATGGCGATATGAAATATTACGAACATGTGACAAAAGATCTGCACTGCAACATCATTACCTTCGGTATGAATGCCGGAAATGATTACAGTGCAACTGATATTACCTTCGACGAAGAAGGTCACCCAACCTACACACTCGTTGTCAAAGGCGAGAAGCAGGATCAGATCAAACTGCATGCAACCGGTATCCACAATGTCATGAACTCTCTGTCTGTTATCGCAGTCGCAGATTTCCTCGGCATTGACCGCAAATACACGATTGCTGGTCTGGCGCGCTGTTCCAGCGCCCACCGACGGTTCGAGCACAAGGGCGTCACAGAAAATGGTGTCAAAATCGTCGACGATTATGCGCATCACCCAACCGAGATTGCTGCAACCTTGGCGGCTGCCAAGAACACACCACACAACGAACTGTGGTGCATCTTCCAGCCTCATACATACTCCCGTACCAAGGCGCTTCTGGACGAATTTGGACAGGCACTTGCAACCTGCGATCACGTGCTTCTGGCAGATATTTACGCCGCAAGAGAGCAGGATACCGGACTTGTTTCATCGAAGGATGTCTGTGACAAGATCAACGCCAACGGTGGTCATGCCATCTACCTTGGCGACTTCGACAGCATCACCGAGTATGTGAAAAAAAATTGCAAAAAAAATGACCTGTTGATAACTATGGGCGCCGGAAATGTTGATTCTATCGGAAATACACTGTTAAAAAAATAGTTATCCACATTATCCACAGACCTGTTTGGGGAAAATTACCAAACAGGTCTTTTCATTTTTAGTTAACATAATTGTAACATAAATCGTCTGCAAACGGCTTGATTCCACACCCTTATTTTTTATGGTAACTGATTGTCCACATTATCCACATTTTCCACAATTTTCGTAAACGCTCCGACCGAAAAGATGTTCGCTTGAATTTAATTTTCTTCATGCTATAATTTGAAATGCTTCTAAGCGAAGCGATGAAGGGAAGGTTCAAAAAACTATGAAGACAATTACGATTTCAACTGAAAATAGCGAGACTTATTCTTCCATCTCGAACTTTTTTATCGACTATTATATGACAGATGCAAACGGGGAGTTTGTAAAGGTGTATCTGTATCTGATCCGGCTGCTGAACAGCAAACAGCAGATCTCGGTTGCCGAGATTGCGGATCATTTTAATCTCACAGAAAAAGATATCTGCCGTGCTATCAAGTATTGGGTGACCAAGGATGCGCTGCGTCTGACCTTTGACGGAAAGGGACAGCCAACCGGGATTGTGGTACTGCCACTGAAGGCACCGGAAATGGAGTTATCCACAGAATCAGATGCATTTTCCCTGCTTCGTTCCGATGATACGCCTGTGCGTGCGGAAAAAACAGACACAACAGAGCGTTCAGAGAAGGCTCCCACCAAGATCGTACCAATCACAACTCCGGCGATGGAGCTTTCCGCACCACAAAAGCCGAAATTTACACAGAAAGATATCGATAAACTCTTGCGTGATCAGGACTGGGAAGATATATTATATCAAGTAGAGACTTTATTTGAGAAGCCAATTTCACAGTCAGATACGCAGTCATTGATGTACATATATGATACGCTTGGATTCAGTGTCGACTTATTCGAGTATCTGATTGAATATTGTACCACAATGAAGAAGAAAAACTGCCGTTACTTAGAAGCAACCGCCATCGGCTGGTATCAGGACGGCATTCAGACAAAGGCACAGGCAAAGGAACAGTACGCCCTTATGAGCGGTGTCTGCCGTGTCTTCTACAAGACGCTTGGCATTAAGCGCGGGGCACCGACAACGATCGAGCAGGAATTCTTTAAGACATGGACAAAGGACTACGGCTTCGGTGAGGATATCGTAGAGGAAGCCTGCAAGCGTGCAGTCTTACACACACAGAATCCTACGATTAAATATGTGAATGGGATTCTGACCGCATGGCATAACGCAGGGGTGACAGATTTTGCCGGCATCAAGCAGGAAGATCTCGCCCACGCCGAGACAGCCAAGAACCAGAAAGCCTCTGCTACCACGAAGAAAAGCGGAAATGCATTTACAAACTTTACACAGAGCAGCATGAGCTCCGAGCTTGATGAGATGGAGCAGCTGTTCCACAAAGAGGTAAACGGTCAATGAATTTTGAGTTGCTGAAAAAAGAAAATATCCTGCATGATTACGAGCAGGTTCGTCTGCGCAACAAACGGCGCCTGCAGGAACGGCAGGAAGAAATCTATGCGAAGATTCCAGAGATTAAACAGCTGCAATCCGAGAGCAAGCTTTCCTATATCGCACTCGCAAAGAAAAAAGCACTTGGACAGGCGGCTGACACACAGGAGATCTCCAATCAGAACCGCAGCAATTCTGCGCGGATACAGGAACTGCTCCTGACACACGGCTACCCTGCTACATATCTGGAACCAATCTATGATTGTCCGGTCTGCAAGGATCTCGCCTATGTGGACGGCAAGGTCTGCGCATGCTTTGAACGCCGGATTGTGGATGCCTTATATCGCCAGTCCAACATGACACAGGTTCTGGATTCCGAGAACTTCGATACATTTGATCTGGATTATTACAGTCACACGATTCCGGAGAACCGGAACTGGTCTGTCAGTCCATATGACAATGCCAAAAATGTGCTGCATCTTGTCCACCGTTTCGTGAATACATTTGCATCGCAGGATACCGAACGCGGAAACCTGTTATTATATGGAGAAACCGGTCTCGGAAAGACTTTTCTCACGAACTGCATCGCGAAAGCGTTACTGGACGAGGGGCACACCGTTCTCTATCTGTCCGCAAACGATCTGTTTGAACAGGTTTTCGGACAATATCTGATGAATAAAAAATTAGAACTTGAAGAATTATACAAATATATTTATAATAGCGAATTGTTGGTAATCGATGATCTGGGCACAGAGACAACCAATGCCTTTGTCTGCTCCAAGCTTTTTGAAGTTATCAACCAGAGGGGACTTACCGGAAAATCGACGGTCATCTCGACCAATCTTTCCATGAAGGAATTACAGGAGCGGTATTCCGAACGTATCATGTCCCGCATCATTGAACGTTACACTGTACTTCAACTGTACGGTGAAAACATAAGGTATCAAAAAAGAAAAAAAGAAATGATACAGGGTTCTAAGCTGTAATCACACAATGGAGGAAAAAATCATGCCAGATTCAAGTCATCTTATTACAGTTCCAGTTGGAAAGCTCGGAATCATCCCTTTGGAGAGCTGCAAAGCCCTCGGTGAAAAAGTGGATAGCTACCTTGCACGCTGGAGAGCAGAACGTCACAACGAGCACAAGGACAACATCACATTTGCAGGCTATGAGAGAGATTCCTATATCCTGAAATCATCCTGTCCACGTTTTGGTTCCGGTGAAGCAAAGGGTACTTTACAGGATTCCGTACGTGGTACTGATGTTTACATCATGGTTGATGTTGTAAACCATAGCATCGAGTACAAGATCTGTGGTAAGACAAATATGATGTCCCCAGACGATCACTATTCCGATATGAAGCGTGTTATCGCTGCCATGGCAGGCAAGGCAAACCGTATCACCGTTATCATGCCTTTCATGTACGAGAGCCGTCAGCATAAGCGCAGCAGCCGTGAGTCTCTGGACTGTGCAATCGCATTGCAGGAGTTAGTCGGACTTGGCGTTGACAATATCATCACATTTGATGCTCACGATCCTCGTGTTCAGAACGCGATTCCTTACAGTGGCTTTGAGAATATCATGCCAACCTATCAGTTCATCAAGACATTGCTCCGCACAACACCGGATCTGACTTTGGACAGCGATCACATGATGGTAATCAGCCCGGATGAAGGTGCCATGAACCGTGCGATCTACTTCGCAAACCACTTGGGTGTTGATGTTGGTATGTTCTATAAGAGACGTGATTACACAACGATCGTAAATGGCAAGAACCCAATCGTTGCACATGAGTTCCTTGGTGACAGTGTCGAGGGCAAGGATGTTATCATCATCGACGATATGATTGCTTCCGGTGAGAGTATGTTGGATGTTGCCCGTCAGTTAAAGGCTCGTAAGGCAAGACGTGTGTACTGTCTTGCAACGTTCGGTCTGTTTACTGCTGGTCTGGATATCTTCGACCAGGCAAAGGCAGAGGGTACCATCGAGAAGGTTATCACAACAAACCTGACTTATCAGGATCCAGAGCTCTTCAACCATGACTGGTATGAGTCTGCTGACCTGAGCAAGTATATTGCAACTTTGATCGATCACCTGAACCACAATGCTTCTATCAGCAGCCTGTTGGATCAGTCTGAGCGTATCCAGTCAAGAATTCAGGAGTACAAGGAGTTCGGAACAATCTCCGACAACTACAAGGCTCCAACAGTATAATTGGCAATCAGGAATCGAACAAATAAGGAAAGCACAGTTCAAAGTTGAACTGTGCTTTCCTTATTTATTCTATAATTCCTATATGAATGTTTGTTACTGTACATAGACGTAAACCTTAATCTGCTCGTCATTTAAGTTGTTTGTGAATGTCAAGATTGCCGTTCCCTTCTTGCCTGGGATCACACGCAGTCTCGCTACTGATGGTCCGACTGGAGAAGTATCCCATGCGAAGCTCGCAACATCCTCATCCGAGGACTCCACGCTTACCTCGATATCACCGGAAATACATACACGCAGTACGGCTTCCTGTGGCGTCTGTGCCTCTGTCGTTTCCGCACCTTCCTCTGATGTATCAGCCTCATTTGTCGTGAACTTCAGGAATGTATCACTGACAAACATATCCTCATAGCCTTGGGATGGCACCGCATCCGTGAAGCTTGCCAGACCATCCATCGCCTCTTCCTTATCCTCAAGCGCGGTGATCTGCTTCTTATAGTCTTCTTCCTTATTCTGATAATCCGAAATCGACGCTTTCAGAAGATCAATCTGGGACTGGAGCTCTGTGATCGCATCCTCCTGTTCCCGGATCTGTGACCGAAAATAATTGGCTGCCACATCGCTTTCTGAAGCAATTGTATTTCGCTCATCGTTGGCTTTCTGTACTTTGTTACTGAAATAGAAGAATCCAAACACCAGACCACTTGCCAGAAATATCATAAGCGCGATAGATATTCCGATATACAGCTTCGTATTCCCCCGCATTTTCTCACGGTCATATTCTTCATCTTCCAGCGGTTTTCCACAGCTGCTGCAGAACAATGCACCATCTTCATTTTCCGCTTTACAATGTTTACATATCATAATCTATACAACTCCTGTTTTCAAATTTGAATCGTACGACATATTTCCCTTATGATACCCTTTTTTTCTCTATTTGTCCAGTATCAGCATGATATCCATCCAACTATCCTGTTATCCGGTCTGCTTAACCGCGCAGGACCTCGAAAGCACGTGATATATCCAGCACACCCCATCCCCACGCAGGGTTTGGATATGCAATATCGACAACTGTCCGCGCACCGCGAATCAGAATCTGCCGGATCACTTCGGTATTCATCCCATAATAATTGCCACGCACGATGCCCCATTCGAAGAAAAGTGCCGCCGCCCCGGCGGTCAATGCAGCCCCGACACTCGTACCGCTCCGGCGCACGAACAACGGCCGCGTCCCGCTGCCTCCCGCAAGCAGCCCCGCCACACGCACGGCTGGCGCCGCAAAATCCGGCTGAATCCGTCCTTTTCTGGTATAGCCACGGCTGGATTCCACATACAACGAATTATCCAGATGATTGTACCCGGCTACAGTTATCGTCCCACGCGCATTCGCAGGCGCACACAGGATCACCTCTGGATCTGGTCGCGAAAACCGCGTATTGCCGCCCAAAAATTGTCGGATCGGCAGCCATGCATCGTACCCTACTGGAAAGCTGCTGTAATTTTCTGTCACTTCAATTCGCCAGATACCGGTCGCAGGCTTCTCAAACCGCAGCAGGATAAACGGATCACCCGAATTGTTCTCGACCACTACACTTTCCGCATACAACGTCGTTCCCTCATACAAATATGTAATCATTCCAGAACTGTCACGGTTCGGAAAAAGCTGATCAAACCGCTGCCCAGTCGGGGAATATACCGCTATCTGGTACAGACTTGGCGCACGCCCCCAGATCTCCGTGCAAAAACCCGGATTCTCATCTTCCACATAGATCTCCATCTCATTTCTTACCGTCCGTGTCCGCGGCTGTAAGATCCCGTTCTGATTGCCCAGATTGATCGTAGACAGGCTTGCAAAATGCCCACCTGTGCCAAGCTCATTTCCAGCACTTCCGACCACGCAGATTCCCGGCAGTGTCACAACCGTATCCAGATAAAGCTCCAGATTCAGATTCCCATTGTGATCACCCTGATTCGTCCCCAGTCCCAGACAGATTACAAGCGGTTTCCCCTGCTCCATCGCCTTGTAAATCAGGTATTTCACGCCAAGTATGATGTCCGCCTCCGAATAACATGGAACGCCATCGGGAATCAGGAAGAAATCTCGCAGACGCTGCTTTGCCTGCTTTAATTTCACCATGATAATATCCGACTCCGGTGCCACACCGGAAAATATATCATCCCCATCCAGATAGGTGTTCCCGGCAGCCACCGATGCCAGAAACGTACCGTGCCCGTCCGTATCCCGACTTGGTACAATCTGATACGGCTGTTCCGTCTGTATCGCCAGATTCAACAACTCCTGCGGATACTCCCTGCCATATCCAAAGATTGGGCGCGTATCAATTTCCTCGCTCTGCATAGACATATTTTGTCCACCCGCTTCATATGCCGCCTGTGTCTGATCCCAGATCGCCGTTACCCTGCATGTACCATCTGCTCTGCGGAACAACGGATTCGCAAAGTCGATACCTGTATCAATAAACCCGACCAGCACATCTTTTCCCGAAAGCGACAACCCCGGCACCGTCTGGACTGCCCCAATTCCAATCCCCTGCAACGCAGATGTATCCATCAAACCAAAGCATTTCGGTATCCGATCATACCCCAACCCAAATAATATATCTGTCGAAAGCGGAGCCCCAGATGTGTCCAAGGCACTGCGATACGCTACAAGAAACTGACTGTTAATAATCGTTCTGCAGTCTGGCTGTAAGATCTGCATCTCCCCCGCCAGATTGTTATCATATTTTACAAGGAAATCAAGCACATCCTCATCATATATGTAGGCGCCACACGCCGAATCATACAGACTATCCATCGCTCCCCCAACGCAAAAATCCCCTCAGCAAAATATATGCTGAGGGGCCTTTCTGTATGTTTATTTTGCAATATAGGACGCGCGAACCGAAGTAATACCGCCGTAATTTTTCGCTGGTGCCGCCTGTCCCTTCGGAATCAAAATGATCTGAATGCTTTCCAGTCGTTTCGCATAACCGGCTGTACCGGATGGTGCTCCATTCTTCGCCCAATCAAGCCAGCCAAATGACTGTGCATGCACACGATAGTAAATGTCATAATGCTTTGCCATCTCACCGGTCAAATTGATTCGGATTGCTTCGAGACGTTTTGCCTCGCCACTCGTACCACTCATCACGCCATTCTTCCGCCACGTTGACTGATTATTTTCATTTCCTTGCCAGCCATAGCTCTGTACATGTGTTGTATACACGATATCTCCGCTGTACTGCTGGTTAGAAAGACGGATATTAATACCCTCCAGCCGCTTTGCCTGACCACTTGTACCACTCATCTGACCATTGTACTTCCATGCCTGCCAGCCGTAGCTCTGCACATGGGTACGGTAGGTCACGTTTGTCTGTGCTTCACCTGCAATCTGCGGATCGGCATTGGATGTATTCTTTGCATTTACAACCGGAGACGTACCCGCCTTCGCATAATAGCCAAGCGCATATGCGGAATTGATATTTCCCATTCTCGTATTGAAGGAAGCACCTTTCTTTACAACCACAATCTGGATTCCCTCCAGACGTTTTGCATAACCGGCTGTTCCTGATGGTGCGCCATTCTTCACCCAGCCGAGCCAACCGTAGCTTTGCGCATGCACGCGATAATATACATCGTATTTACCTGCATCCGAGCCTGTCAGCTGAATCTTGATTGCTTCGAGACGTTTTGCCTCGCCCTCCGTTCCGTTCATCTCACCATTGGCAGACCACGGCAGCCAGCCATAGCTCTGACAATGTGTTGTATACTGGATTCCCAGATTATCATTGCCCGTCACACGAATCTTGATACCTTCCAGGCGCTTCGCTTTTCCGCTCGTTCCTGCCATCGCACCATTTGTAAACCATGTCTTTGCATCATTCTCATTTCCCTGCCAGCCAAACGTCTGCACATGGGTTGTATACCGCACGGTTACAGCTGGTGTAACCGGCTGACTTGGTGTTGGATCTGGTGTTGGTGTTGGGTTCGGCGTTGGCGTTGGATCTGGGTTTGGTGTCGGATCTGGATTCGGATTTGGATCCGGATCCGGTGTTTCTGAAGAATCGGCCTTCTTCACTGTCATAACAAAAGAATCCTTGGCTCCCTGCCCATCCTTTGCCGTTGCTGTGATTGTCGCTGTACCTGCCGCCTTTGCTGTCACGGTTCCGTTCTCATCTACGGATGCAACACTTGGATTGGATGAAGTCCAGGCTACCGCCCTGTTGGCAGCGTTATCCGGTACCACACGCACAGCCTCAACCGTATATGACTCTCCCACCGTCATGGATTTCTTGCCACCTACAATCGTAATTGTCGACACCTTAACCAGTTTCGGGAGATTTTCTATGTCTTCACTATATCCACATGTTTTACAAACATGATATTTCTTTCCCGCCTGCTCATACGTTGGATTGATTGTCTGCACCGCTCCATATACATGAGAAGTGCAAAGGCTTACTTTATTATAAGTTTCCTGCCCCTTATAATTCGCAGTATCCGCAGTAACATAACATAAATCTCCATCTATAAATCCAAGTCCATATATATAGGTTCCCTTTGCAGTGCCTGATGGCAATGTAAATATCGTTTTCGTCGTTCCAGTTGAGATGCTATACTGTTCAATCGTTGTCGGTGTTGAGAAATAAATCACACCATTTCGTGCTGCCATACGTCCGAAATAAGCCGTCCACACGCCATTGTCTGCAGTTGTCCATTTCGCGTATGCCGGTCCATATAAACAGGTAGTTGTCTGGCTTGCATAATTATACTTAGAAATCTGATATTTCGCGCTACGATCAGCTGCCACATATGCGCCATCCAGATAATACCAGTTTCCATTGTATGGATACATATATGTCTGCACACCACTCCAGAATCCACTCTCATAGCGGCTGTCAGTTGCTTTGGTATAGGTATAGCCATACGGAACACTCGTTACATAATCCGTCCGATCGCTATCCAAAGACAACAAGGTTGCATCCGAAATCATAAAATACGTATGCTTCACCCTTCCGAGATTGTCCCATGTCGGATCATCCCATGTGGCATCCATGTGATACCACTGATTGTTCAGATATACGGCATTCCACGCATGATTTGCAGCCTCACTTGAAACATAACCGCAGACAATATTCTGGCGTTTCATCAGATACATGAACGTCAGTGCATATCCCTGACAAACCGCCTTCTTCTTAACAAGTGTGCCATAGATATTATAATCATCGCTCGACAAAGAATTTGATAAATAATTCTCATAATCATATGCTACATCTGTCGCAAGGTAATCATGATATGCAAGTGCAATCTCCACATCACTCAACCCAGTTGTATCAATCGCAGCTTCCATCTTCGCAACCGCTGCATCAATCTCCGCTTTCATAGAAGTAATCTGGGTTTTCGTATAATTGTATGTAATGATCAATTCTTTAACATTACTTTGGTTATCCAGATAATAACTAAATCCACCCGATACATAAAACAACTGTGGATTCATGTTCAAAATACCGTGTATAACATCTCCCACATTGGTTCTTGTCAGTCCATAGCCTGTCACATCTATGGTATCCTGCAGCTTCTCCATCGCAGCCACAATCGCTGCGTCATGTGAATGGTCATAACTGCTGTCCGCAACCGCGTCGCTTGCTTCCAGCAAACCACCTTCCGACAGCAGTCCGCTTCCATCCTCATGAACAATCTGCGTTGCCTCCTGCAACGGCTCGTCCAGCTCCGCTGCAACTCCTGTTACAGTATTTGCCAGCAGCATCACGAGCACAAGCAAATACGTGAATAGTTTCTTTCCTCTTTTCATGCAACCCTCTCCTTTTCTTATTCGCTACACCCCGTTTTCAATACTCATATTTATCTCAACGCATCCAGATATTTTCCATCTAAAACATCCTTCAAGTACTGTCCATACTGATTCTTCTTCAGAAGCTCGTACACTTCCAATACTTCTTCCTTGCTGATCCAACCATTCAGATATGCGATTTCTTCCAGACACGCAATCTTACGATGCTGATGCGTCTCCATCGTCTTTACGAAGTTCGTTGCATCAACCAGACTCTCATGTGTACCAGTATCCAGCCATGTAAAGCCCTGTCCAAGCAATTCTACATTCAGATTTCCCTTCTCCAGATAAATCCGGTTCAAATCGGTAATCTCCAGCTCTCCACGTGCAGACGGCTTCAAATTCTTCGCATACTCTACAACATGATTATCATAGAAGTAAAGACCAGTTACACAGTAATTGCTCTTCGGCTGTGCAGGCTTCTCTTCAATCGAAATTGCCTTTCCATCCTGATCAAACTCTACAATTCCAAAGCGCTCCGGATCATCTACATAATAACCAAATACGGTAGCTCCTTTTCCGCTCTCTGCATTCTCCACAGCCGCCTTCAGGCGCTTCTTCAAACCATGTCCAGCAAAAATATTATCGCCCAATACCATTGCCACAGAATCGTCACCAATGAAATCCGCACCAATGATAAACGCCTGCGCCAGTCCATCCGGTGACGGCTGCACAGCATATGTCAGATTCACACCAAACTGGTGTCCATCTCCCAGCAGCTCCTCAAAACGCGGTGTATCCGCCGGCGTTGAAATAATCAGAATATCCCGAATGCCTGCATTCATAAGTACAGACATCGGATAATAAATCATCGGCTTGTCATAGATCGGAAGCAACTGCTTCGATGTTACTCTGGTCAATGGATATAAACGTGTACCGGAACCTCCGGCTAAAATAATTCCCTTCATAATTTTTTCTCTCTTTCCGTTAGCTTGTTATTTCTCAATAATTTTATATATTTCAACTTATTTGTATCTTTGTGATAACCACTATTTATATTGTACATATATATATAATTATTGCAAGTCAATAAATGTCATTAATATTTTTTATTTTAATTTCTCTCCCCTTATTTTATCCAACACAATTTTGTGATCAAATCCAGGCGGTGTCGTCTTAAATCCCTTATCTTTCATTTGCAAATTATAGTCTTTTAATTGAAATTCCCTAATTTTTTGATGTAATTTCATGCAACTCTACTAACACAGAATTTTGCGTATCTAATTCATCCATTACATCAACATAACTATACATATTTCTTTATCCGCTTTCTATTGACAACTCCTCAATAATAGACCTGGCTTCTTTAATATATTCATTTTTCCCCCAAACTTCTATATTTCCGACCATGTAAAACCTGTACTTGGCTCTAGTTGCTGCTACATTAACAATATTACTATTTACAAAGCCTTTTACAGCATATCCATTTCTTGTCGACTCATCACACCCAAGAACAAAGATAACCTCATCTGCTTCTTTACCCTGGAATTTATGAACCGTGCCAATATTATCATTCAACCATCCACCAAGGGATGTACTGATTGCCAAGGCACTGTTTCTGTTTTCCTTTGCATATGTCCCAATCGCCCGCCGTAAACCTCTCACTACACTGGTAAATGGAGTAATAATGTACAAATTAGGCTTAGCAAAAACCTTCATTCCTGATATGTTAATTGCTTTCTGAAAAGCATAATTTACCATTCTACAGACAACCTCTCCCTGTTTAGATACATAATGATCTCCGTAACCATTTTCGGTTCCAATTACATTTATCCACTGCGATTTAGAGTAAATAAAGGACTCACTCTTAGTATCTGACGGTAATAAGGTTTGTTGCTTCATAATTCCATTATACGAAATGCGATTTGAGATTTCATACATAGGAGAGATACATCTTCTATGCACAAGTAGCGGGCAGCCAACCCAATCAGGATAATTCGTTCCATTATCATAAAACGTTCCAAAAGGATTTATTATATCTGCACAACTTTGTACAGACAGTGCCTTGTTTTTATAATTTCCCAATACAGGATCCCTATATATATCTCTCAACAACTTAAGATCATCTGTCACTACTGGCTCCACTTGTTTGGGATCACCTACTATTATTGCTTTTCTCGCTCTATATAATGCTCCAACAGCCATCTGAGGCTGAGCCTGTCCTGCTTCATCAATCACTAATGTTCCTATACTTCCTGGTTTTTTCATATCCTTAAGTAATCTTCCAACGGAAGCAAACGTAGAAGATATGACCGGCGTAAGCAAAAACAATGTCTGGAATAATGATTCTATCATGGCCTCACTATCCTGCTTATCAAATTTAATCTTATCTGTCCCATTTTCTGTTTTAAGTCCCCAATATTGACCTAAAATACACAAATTTGCCCTACACGACTTAGAACTTAAAACAAACTCCTTTGTCATTTGAAGTGCTAAATAAAATAGTTTTTCTCGTTCTCGATTAAATTCTTCTGTAGACCAAGGATTAGTAATCTGTGCTTTCGTAGACACTTCATTATTTTTAGAAAGGATTTCCTCAATAAATGCAATATCTAGAATCCTACCTGTCTGTGTATCGTCACCACTAAGATATTCCATTAGACGGCTTTTACAATTTCTTCTATCTCTCTCTGCTATATATTGCGCTTTATCAATCTCTCCTTTCAACCCAAGCATCTTGTCTTGAGTATTCAATTTCATTTTTTCTATCCTTTTTACCTCTTGCTGTAGTTCATGTAATTGAGCCGAAACACTATCTTTACCACGGCGAAATTTTTCAACATCTCTTTTTTCTGCAAAATTTTTTTGTGAGACTTGATAAAACGCATTTTTACATTCTTGCGCTCTCACTCTATACGATTCTGCCAGATCAAGTGCTAACCGATATTTACTTTTTCTAAAAAATTTTGTAAAAAAATTAACCGAATTTTCCGTATCTAAAGCCAACTTTTTATAAACAATTTCCTGATTGGATAAAACTTTCATGTTGTTCTCAGATTCATTCACCTTGTACAACGCTTGCGAATATAATGTTTCAAAATTTCTAAAATCGGAAATCGTTTTTTTTATTTTTAAATTTATACAATCTATCTCTTTATCAAAAGATTTAACATCCTCCTCACACCTAGCAATCATCGAGATGTTTTTTGTTTGTAATTGTTTAAATTTTCTATATGACCGATGTGCTTCAAGAGAAATGTCGCCATAACTTTTTAACTTTTTTTGAAGAGAATTAACTAATTCCAGTTGCTTGATAAAAGCGTTCCTTGCTTTTCTATACTCGGAAACTCTGCCTTCAATATCTTCATTTTTCAACAAAAAATCCTGCCAGATTGGATTCAATACATCATAATAAAATCCACTTATGTTAGATTTTTTGCCCAGTGGAGCTGCAATCAATCCCCACGCTGCCACATCATTATTATCATTTCCCAAAAATTTTTGGGCATATCCAGTAAAATATATTTCTGGATATTCTCCTACTCGCTTATTATCCTTTTGATATATGTATAATGTTTTCTCCGTTCCAGAAACAGAAAACAGATTACGAATTTCATCCAATTCCTGAGCCATCTTGGGACTATCCGACTTATCTCCATCAAAAATAATATTCAAGTTATCAAGAATTCCCTTTTCTAGAGGAAGTTCCTTTGTTATATTCTCCACGGCTGTATTATTGCTGGATGTAACAAGTACCCCAAAATCTGTAATATGTTCATCTTTAAACCTAAACCACTTCGGATAATACCTGTTATATGCTCCATTCATCTTCCCCCCCACGAACTTTACACCTACAAATGCTTCGTCTGGAATATCATACCGACTGAGAATTTTTGCTTTTTCAACAATGTTATTAGCTATTATTTCTTTCAACAACGTTGTCTTACCAGTGCCCGGAGGACCATTCACAGAGAAAATTTTTCCCTTTTCCCCTAATATTCCACTGTTACAATTCGATATTGCTATATTTACCGCAACTTGTTGCATTAACGCTGGCATATACCTAGACGGCCATTTCCCAAGCGGAGCATTTTTTATATTTAGGATTTCAGCTATTTCCTCATAAAATGTCTCTTTATTTTGTGGTCTAACAAAATCATGCCGCTTTCTTTCTTTTTCATCATTATAAGGAGCACAGATATAATCAATTAATTCGGGAAACATACCTGTTAAACAATTGTCGGATCCTTTTTCTATAAAATCTTTGACCATCTTCAGATCCTCAGAAAAGAAATCATGTTTCAATCCAGTATAATTATCGTCGTCATATTTATCTTTGGCCTTTGAGTCCTTGAACAATTGATATTTAATTCCATTTTTTTCTTCAATTGCATTTTCGGCAAAAAGTTTCCCATACATTCTCACAATTTCAGAATGTATACTCATAACTTTCGAAATTGCTATGGCATTATCATCAAAAAAAGGCATTTCCTTTAAATTTAACATAGTACCAGCTTCCTCAAAAGTATTCCGTTCGCTCTTATCATCTGATCCAAAGAACTTCTCTTCCAGCATTTCTATCGTATCTGCGTATTCTTCACTTGATAGCGTATCTGAAAGATTTCCCTTTGTTTTTCCCTCCATCTGAGATATCGCCCATATAATTGTAGATAAAGAAAGTGTATGTTCCACATAAGTACCATGCATAGTGCACTGGAAACTAAGTATTGGTATATACTCTGAACTATTCTCCACCTGTTCTAACTTTATTCCCAGTCCTTGAGCAAGTTTTTCTATGCATGTCTGCCTACATATTCTACCGATATAGAACGTCAGGTTTCCCCAAATCGTCATACCACATTTTTGGGCTCGATTTACAATTTGCGAATATATGTCGTGTTCGCTATTTATAAGCTCAAAGATAGATATTTGTCTTCGCTTATCTTTCTTAAATTGACCAGCTTTTTCAAACTGTTTTAGTTCACGAGCAAGTTTGGATTCCTCGGTACATACATCATAGGAATCCTGTCCCAAAAATTCAATTGCATACCAATAATCTAATACTCGACTGACTACCTGTTTATTTCCCATCATATAATTTTCTCCAGCATTCTTCATCTCTTTCATATCTGTCTACATGCAAAAACCTCCAAACAAAGTAATTTTACTTACATAAGTCTGGAGGCACTCATATCAATTCCACCACAAAATTATATATCGTCCTCCGCTCATTAGATACTTAGATCTAACAACGAGACATGGAATGGCACAATTCCTGCAACATTACTGTTTTGTTCTATCTAAAATCAGATATTGAACAAACTCTAATTCATCTTTAATTTCGTCATGCTCATTCATTAGCGCATTTAATTTCTGATCAATAGATGCTAAATATCTAAAATGAACAGTCTCTTTTATTTGATTTCTACCATTCGAAAAAATTCCCCAAATACAATCTGTTATTTTATCGGGCAATTTCCCTTTTTGTGAAAAAATTGATTTAAACCATCTCTCAGAAATACATTTTCCAATTATTAGATATTCTGCATAATTTATGACATACTGTAATTCAGTAGAATATAATTTATCTACTTTTTCTTTAGAAAACACATAATTATAACTTTCATAATTAAAATAAATATATCTAAAAACAGTCTCTATTAGGGAACAGATATAATTAAAATTTGCTTTTCTAATATGCTTTGTTTTCATAAATAACGACGTCTCCGAAAGTATATCATCCTCTAAATCTCGGGTAATATCTTGTGATACTATCTTGTCAACTACTTGAGACAGTATTTTATAACTTTCATTTTCATACACATCTTCAATTACTATTGTTTTTAATTCATTCAAATTATTTTCTAAATCCTGTTCATCATTAATTTTCTCTACCAATTTTAGAATTGCGTTTGTCATATAATCGCCTCCTTCTTTTCAGATTATCGCTAAAACTCACTTTAAAAGATGAATCAATATATTCACCACTAAAATCATTTGGCAAAATATTTTCATTATGTTCAGACTCCCATTTTTTTTTCGCCACATTGACTTTAACAATACAGGCCTTCACATACTCATCCCGTTTTTCATAAATCTTTTGAATTTGGATTCCCAACATCGATGATTTTTTTATATTTATATTTTCTTTTTGAGAAATTTCCCGTAATATATCCAACACATCAGGGTGATCCACGTCCATTTTTTTTGCCAACATCTCTGTGTATGTTACCAGCATTTCCTCAACATCATCTTCATCTTCCACAACTGATTTCTCTTTATATTGCTCATACACTTTCTCTCCCAGTGGTGTAAGCATATATAGTGAATATTTCCCAATTCGCTCATTTTCCCAAAGTCCAAGTTTTTTCGCACGAGACATTACGTTTGTTAATGCATGGCGTTCTACATTTATATATTTTGCAATCATAGCTACCGACAAAGGACCGTAATCATACAATGTCTGAATTACATTCAAAACATATTTATATCGAATATATTTTTCAACATTTATCGGTTGTCTCTGTACCATGCTCCTAGTCAAGTTCGCAATAGTATCTATAGCGGCCAAATTATAAATCTTTCTTTTTTCATCATCGCTTTCTACTCCAAAATGTTCTTTCAGAGAATCCAATGCATACTCATATTGCTTACTTTCTTCCCAGAATGATGTTAAAGTTTTCTTAAAACAAGCTTGTAAAAAATAATTCTTATACTCATCTACATAGTTATCTTCTTCTTTTGATTCTCCTTTGAAAACAGAGATTAAATTTTCCTTTCCAAAAACATCCATTTCCAATCCCCTTTCACCATTTCATGTAACGAATATGTAACGTTCTTATATATTACAACAATCAGGCATATTGGTCAATATGTCTATAAAAGCAACGCTTATCAACTTTCACCCCTGTTTTATTACCTTCATACGTCTGTCTCTCATCTATATTTATTTCAAATATATGTATACACGAACAAAAACTATTTTCCGGGCAATTTTCATCGCAACTATATTCTTCGCAATGCCCATCCAAAGCATTTCGATGTCCACAAACCGGATAGCCAACAAATCCAACACTAATAGAATCTGAAATCATCTTCCGTGCCGAACAAGAATTAGACATTGCACTAAATACTTTAAAATTTCCAGCCAAGCTATCTGCTAGTCTTGTAAAATCTTGCAGTCCCGATGAACACGCAGAAATAACATTAAAGTTATTTCTATACTTGCCTGTTATTTCCATTATATCCTCTATAATAATCGAGTCTTTACAAATATCATAATATATTCTACCCAGACCAGAAATATCCATCATCGTAATTATCTTTGAAAAATTCCCAAGTTTTTCTCTATGTATATTTCCATGAGAATCCCTATATTCAAATGCATTTCTTTTATCGTTTGTAAGCAATTGTCTTCCATTTCCCGCTAATAGAGCACATCTATTTACATTATTTTCATAATAGGAACCCAAGAATATCAATTTCGTATTAGACTGCGCCCCAAATTTCTTATTCAGCCATTTCCGTATTCTATCTTTTAACTCTAGCGTCATAACCAACTCTGGGAATACGACAATATCAACACTTTCCCGTTCAAGTTTTTCTAATAAAGATATACAACACTTATATACATATTCCTCATTTTCATATGGCGTATATTCCTTTACTCCATTTTGGAGTTCAACGAACATATTTTTTCTAGAAAAAGGAACCATCGCAATTTTCAAACTTCTTTTGACCTGTTTATTCTTTTGATTTTTTATCCAATCCACATTATATCTGTCGATGTAAATTTCATAATCCTGCATATTCGAATGTCCAATCACTTTATAATTTTTTATATATTGCCATACTCCCTTATTTATTTTTTTGTCTCTAACCTGGTCCATAACCGCTCCATCCATGATAAAATTGTCTCTAAATATTGGAACATAAGTCCATTCTGAATCTATCGTACTTAACTTATCATATGGAATTATAGTATCCAAACCATGCCTTTCTGATTCCTGTCTTAACAATAATAAATCGAACTGCAACATCACAAAGATACAGTAAAATGGAGCCATTTCGGTTTTTTCCTCCATCTTAAACTCGAGGAATTCATAAATCTGTAATGGTGAAAACAATTTATTAATGACCGTATTACGTAAATACGATAAAATTTCACTTCGATCCTCTAACATTTTTTGATCCGAGATGAATTCATCAAAATAGCGTTGCAAATACACTTCCTCTCCATAAGCTTTGAGAATCAAATACATACAGACTATCACATCATAAATTGTTTTTATTTCTGCCTTATTAACATTTTTTCGTTCAAACATATGTCTCCTTTATTTTTATAACTAACCTACTGTCTAACACTTACTGGGAATGCTGTCATAAACTAACCACTTTTAGAAACTCAAATATAATAGACCTAAAATAATAATAGAAAATAAATAATAGAAATATATCTGCTATATAGAACATCCCAATCCCCATAAACTCACACATCCCCTTCGATGTGCTATAAATAATATTCTACATAAAATTACAAATTTTGCAAGGTTGTATTTCAAATTTACATCCCTTTCAACCATCATTGTAGCTTTTTTACAAGTTTCCATATTCACTTTGAATTTTAACATAAATATGATATATCAAATCAAAAACTTATATTTCCCCCAATATAATGAAAAGATTTTAATAATTGCAAAAAATAACGGTCGCAACCCTGAGACATCATCCCAGCGCAACGACCGTTATATTAAAATCTCTTACAACTCCCACCCATTCATCTTCAGCAACTCCCTCGCCGTATCCAGCGAGTCCTTACCTTCCTTATTCTTGATCGGTGCAAATTCCTTCTCACGCTCAATCTCAAAAGCCAGGCATGAGTCCATCATGTGTATCAAATCCAACGCGAGCGTCTCGTACTTATACGCATTCAACTCGGAAGATTCTACATATCTGCCATCCTTATAATAACTCTTCAGATCATCCAGCTCATAATATTCAATAATGTATGGACTTCCTTTCAATGTACATATCGCTCCGACGCGTTCCTCCGGATATGCCTTACGGATTACCTTCGACCCACATGCATAACCACTTTCTATCGTCGCTCCAAGGAACACAGGGTCCGCGATTCCCTGCCCTCCAGCAAGTAGCACCAATACAAGCTTACCTTCAGCAATCGACCTCAAACCAACACGTTCATACTTCTCAGACATCCTCTGCTAATCCAACATTTCACTGACAGCAATTTTACCAAGATCTCGTATTTCTATCTTATTATCCTTTGAATTCTTCTGCATCATAATTTTTCTCCGCCTCATTTTTTTGGTTGGCAAGTTCATCATTTCTTATTTCAACTCCACCGAATTCGGTGCTGTTCCATAATCATAATATTGTTTTCCCTCATCAACCAAATGCTGGTGGAGTTCTCCAATCGGGTGAGACTCATAAAATTCCGGAGTGATATCTGCGAAGTAAGCTTTTGCATTCATTCTGTCATAATCTTCCGTCCCAAATCCCCAATTTCCATGATGGCTCAACTGAACATAATCGCCCGTCAGCTCGTCTCCATATGTCTCAAATAAATATTTATTCATGTCGGCTTTGACATCACCTGTATACAGAAAACTTTCTTCCTGATTTGTAATTTTCATGCACAAAGAACCATCATTCTGATAATCCAAATCCGGACCAACATTCTGCTTCACAATATCATCAAACGCATTATACACATGGATCCGCAGGCCGCACACTTCAAGCTCCTCATCTCTTCTCAAATGAATAATATTATCTGCATCCTTTGTTAGATTATGAAATGTCTCCAGAGGTTCCAATCCCATACTGTCATACGGTTCCCCCGCTTCCTTAATAAATTCGTAATCGTAGCCATTATCATATATCTTATCTATAGTCACTCCCTGTGGGTCCGCATAAATCACATTAAATGCACCAACGTGATCACTATGAGTATGAGAGATAAACCATGCATCAACATGATTCCCATTCTGGGCAATAACCTTTCTTAATGCCGGGGCATTCTCAGCCCATCCACCATCTATAATAATCAAATGTCCACTGTTCGTAATTGTATAACAATTCGCCTGTCTTCCCGTCACATCTGAATATTGTGTGATTATGCATCCATCGGTATTCATTTTCTCTTGATTTCCTGTTTTATTATGCATATGAACCACTGCGGAAATACCTCCCAGCGCTAATACACATAGCAAAGCAAAAATTACGATTCTTCTATTCATAGTTCACAATATCCTCCTTCACACCCTTAAATTTTACTTTATCATCTTGGCATTATAATTGCAAGGTTCATTATGACATGGTACAATATTATTGATATTATACGATAGAGGTAACAACATGAATAAATTAAAACACTTCCTATTAAATAGTAAAAATATTAACAAATCCAGTTTCATCTGGAATATGGCAGGAAGCATGCTCATGGCGTTTCAGTCTGTTATCATGCTGATGATTATTACCCGTACATTAAATCTATATGAGGCAGGGGTATTTACACTCGCCTATGCAAGTGCCAATCTCTTCCTGAATATTGGAAAATACGGCATGCGTAATTTCCAAGTGTCCGACGTCAAGCGCCAGTTTAACTTCAAAGAATATAATACCTCCCGTATTATTACAACTCTATTAATGTTGATTGTTTCACTCATTTACGTCGTAATCGCCACAAGCAAAAATGATTATAGTATGAACAAAACATGGATCATCATATGGATGTGTCTGTTTAAGATTGTTGATTCTATCGAAGACGCCTATCTGGGGTATTACCAGCAAGAAAACCGGCTTGATGTAGCCGGAAAAATGTTAACTCTACGTATGATATTAACCATACTGGTATTTGGGTTGGGACTGATATTCCTACGTGATCAGCTAATGTCTCTGATGATCGCAACGGTATTTACCACATTACTTCTAATAATTTTTGTAGCACTTACTTACCCGGCTTTCCGAAAAGAAGAATCTGTCCACAAAGGAAAAGTCTGGGAATTGTTACGCGTTTGTTTTCCTCTGTTTTTAGGCTGTTTCCTCGCCTTTTATATTGGAAATGCACCCAAATATGCGATTGACAGTTTACTCAGCGACGAAATGCAGGCATGCTATGGTTTTATAGCCATGCCGGTATTTGTGATTGGATTGCTGAACAACTTTATATTCAGCCCGATGATTGCAAGGATGTCTATGATGTGGAAAGAACGACAAAGCAAAGACTTCTTTCGATTATTTTGGATACAGATTTTAATCATTGGCATTATTACTATTGTCTGCGAGGCGGGAGCTTTCGTTCTTGGAGTACCGGTATTATCCATGCTATATAACACAAATCTTGCACCATACAAAACAGAGTTGCTTGTGTTATTATTGGGCGGTGGCTTCCTTGCTTTATCCGGGTTATTCGTCACAATCATGACTATCATCCGGATTCAGAACAGTCAGGCAATCGGATATGGTATCGTAGCAGTTTGTGCATATATTCTATCCCCAATCTTTGTGCGGAAATATGCTGTTATGGGAGCCTCTGTTCTCTATCTTCTGCTTATGATCCTGTTATGCATTATCTTTGCGATCATGATGATGATTGGATTCAAAAAGAAAAGACCTGATGCATAAAGCACCAGGTCTTTTCTTTTCCTTAGTTCGACATTATTAAACACTTTTTAATCTATTCCTAAACTAATCGCTCTTGTCATTCTCTCATACAAATTATATCCATCCCAAATGAAATCAAAATCCATAGTCTTTCCAATCGGAACCACCCTGTCAACACCTTTTATTCCAGCCGTTAATAATGGCAAAATTTTTTCTTTTTTCCCAAGATATCCAATAGTCTGACAATGTGTATTATTACATAAATCCTTAAGTGCATAGAGATCCGTACAATCATACTCATAGAAATATCCTGAGTTATCCTTGAACTCCATCATTGTATCATTCACAGCAGGTACATGCACTCGAACGACAAAATTATCCTCGTGCGCCTCAATTCGCACGCCTTCATGCAATGCCGCATATATATAACTCGACGTCAATTTATTTACACCCATAATAGATTGAAATGTATACTTTTTCTTAACTAACTCATGAAGTTTTTCCCAAAACTGTTCTTTCGCCTGATTTATTTTTGTTCCCGTCCATATAACAACACGCGGACTCGTACATGCGTTTTGATCCGTCAGATACGTATCATTGTAAAAATCCTCTGCAAATCTATTTTTGTTATCTATTTCAAGATACATATCTGAATCGATAATTGCCAAAGAATATCTGTCAGCAAATGTTATATCACTGCTTCTCGGAGACAACGGAGATTTTCGTATCTCAGAGATAGTGTTATCACCGCCCCAAATTACTCTGACATCCGCCAGCGCAGAAAAAAAATCATTCACATCTTGATTTCTATCATAACGTACAAGGTAAATGTACTTTGCAACCTCTGCATAATCCTTTAATGTTTCTAATATCGCCTTATTGATAATAGAAACCTGTGGAAAATCTTTTGATGGTACTCTCACAATGTTTACATTCCCTGTTACAAGCCCTGTTATTAATGAATATGCATAATTAACAGGAACATTGGATGGAGCTATGTGAAATACAACTCCTCTGCCAAGTTGAATATCTCCTGTATCATTGCTAAATCTCTGCTTCTGCTTCATCATAGAAGATTTTCGCATCCAGAAAGCCAATGTGACTACATCTGGGTAAGTCTTTGCTATAGCATTTGCCATCAACTGCTTTGATAAAGAATTTAAGAAGCCAATAATTCTTTCATCAAATGGTTGCAATGCCGGTACATCTTTTATATTTAATATATTTATTTTATCTCCAACAAGGAATGACACCTTATCCAAGCTTTCTACTTCTTCATTACTTAAACTTTGCTGCATAAGTGTCACTGCACCCCCTTATCTCCGCATTCTTTAATCGCCCGTATATCTTAAAATATTTTCCGTTTCTTCCGCAAGGGCAATCATCCTCACCAAGTATCTCTCCTTCATCCTCTGTAAGAAGTGAATGTCCTGGATATGACTCTGGAATCGCAGATACTACTTGAATAATACCACGTTCCCCCTTTTTACAGATTGAAAAATCCTCTGGTTTTCGAATTATCACATCCGAAAAAATGCTAGCATGTAGATGTCCGCACTCACACTGCATGTAAATGCATCCCGTCTGTTCCACCATTCCATAGTAATCGTGAATGCTATCCAATCCGCATATATCCTTCAATCTCCGGTGAAATTCTTCCGGGCTCACAGCCTCATTCACAAGCTTTTTCCAACCGCCACCATGGATTAAAATACCATTAGATAAGTCGAAAGAGACTTCATCCTTCAGTCGAACCAGTTCTTTATAAAAATGCTTCCACACCATAAAAGTAAATCCAAACAACAGAATTTTCTGTCCTTTATACTTTTCCAGAAACTCTTTTAGTACTTCCACATTCAAATTCATGTCGTCATCTAAGGCATATATTTTTTTTGCGCCAAAAATTGAGAATCCAAGGATTCCAGCTCCTCTTGCAGAAAACATCAATCTGTTTTTAACGACTGAAGGGCAATCCAAGATAATCATTGGCATACGACCAGAACCCGTATAATCCGAAACGATCTTAACCATCGTTTTCTGTTGATTCGAAGAAGTTGTTCTGTCTAGATAAATTTTTGATACCGCCTGTCCAGATGTTCCTGACGAAGTCATCGTCTTTACAACCTCTTCTTTCGGTACGCTTCTTAATTCCAACTCCTTAAACAGACGTACTGGCAAAAAAGGAAGATTCTCATAACTATCAACCTTCTCAAGGTCAAAAGAAATACTATCTAAAATTCTAGAATACTCTTCACAGTTCTCCTTATGAAGTTTTGTAAGTTCTTTTAGGCGTTCCGTAAGAATTCTATTTTTCTCATCTTTACTTAACGAATACGGTGCCTTTTCCAACAGCTCGTCATATGTCATTATTATTCACCAACCTGCCTTTTATTGCATCTGCTATTTCGCCACAATGTTCGTTTATGAAAAAGTGATTACCTGTATACTCCAGGAACTCACATTCTCCAATAAAGAACTTCTTCCAATCCTGAATGACCTCTAAAGGCGTATCTGATTGAGAATAAAATACTGTAACGGGAATATCAGTTTTTAATTCTAATTCGTCAAAATTGAACCTACCAATCAAAGCATAATCCGCTTTGTAGATTGGCAGATACACTCTCCAAAAACTTTTATTATTTATTAATCTTTCTGAGACACCACCAAACATAATGGTTCTTTGTTTTACTAATTCATCACTTTCAGCACTATCATAATTGGCTAATTCTAATTTTGTATAAGGCTCATGAGCCCCCAAAAACACACGTTTTGGAGGGTTCATGTTTTCATCCCTTAATATTTTATCCAACATCTCTACTGCAGAAATTGACCCCATACTATATCCCAACAAAGCATAATCATCACCTTGAATTATCTGCTTCATTTTATCAAGCATATCATCTGCCAATTCATCAAAATTCTTATAAAATGGTTCCTTATTTCTAGTTCCATGCCCTGCATATTCAAGTGCTACCACTTCTACAGAATCCTGTAATTCATTTTTTATTTGATTAAAGAACGTAGTGTTTCCACCTGCGTATGTTAAACATATCAATTTCATAAATAAAACCTTTTCTAAAAATCTTACTTATAGTATTTTGTCAATTCCTTATATAACGTCTTTCCTGCATCATTTTTCGGTATGCTGTCAATGACTATAGACTTAAACGCAGCTGGATTTAAGCCAGTTTTCTCGACCACAAACTTTACAACATCATTTGCATAACGCTCCTCAGTAACAAAAATATACATATGATCGTCAATTCCAGCGCTTGCAACATCAATATTGTCAAACTTTGTCTTAATCATTCTATCTACTTCATCAAGATTCACTCGATTGCCATAAATTTTTAAAAAACGTTTCTTTCTGCCGACAATATAATAATATCCATCTTCATCAAACTGCGCCATATCTCCTGTGCAAAGTTCTCCAAAGCGTTCATCCCCTTTAATTAAATCTTGTCCACATTCAGCATAACCAAGCGTTACATTTGATCCATAATATACCAATTCACCTGTTACATGAGGTTCCGTTATATCGTTTCCGTTTACATCGATAAGCTTAAATTTGCCTCCCGGAATTGCAATACCCATAGAACCATATTTTTCCAATGATTTCTCAGCAGGAAGATACCCCATTCTTGCTGTTGCCTCACACTGACCATACATAACAATGAACTTCACATTTTTTTGATCTGCATACTCAGCAAATTTCTTATGAAGCTCCGGCGTGAGCTTTCCTCCTGCCTGCGTCATATATCTCAACGACGGCAATCCCATTTTAAAGAAACGAAGTCTTTCTAGCATCTCATATGTATATGGAACTCCGCCAAATGAGGTTGCCTCTGCGCCCTTAAAGAATTTCCAAAATTCTTTTTGCATCAAACCTTTATCAGTTACAAGCAAAGTTGCACCTACCATAAAATGACTGTTAATAATAGAAAGTCCATATGTGTAATTCATTGGCAACGTTGTAATTGGTCTTTCAGACGAATTAAGCTCTAGATACTGAACAATTGATTTTGCATTTGACTCAACATTCTTATAACTCTGTCTGACAAATTTAGGACTACCAGTTGATCCAGAAGTCGTTAACATGATGCATAATTCATCATACAATTCATAGTTTATGTCGAATGTCGTTTTCAACAATGTATACCCATATTCAGAAAACACATTTTGCACATTGTATTTCTCATATTCTGTACACATTTCTGTCGGCACCCAAATATATTCCGGCTTATATGTCTCTACCAAATTATCCAACAACTCTTTCTCAAGATGTGCATTTAATAAAACTGAAACCATGCCCTTATTCACAAATGAGGCATATCCTGCAACAGAACCAATCGAGTTGGTACACATAACAAACACAAGGCTTCTCTCAGAAATAACAGATGCCACCTTATCTCCAAATTCTATCAAATCTTCATAAGACACATCTGTACCATATTCATCAATAATTGCTACATTATTCTTGAACTGTTCAAAATTCCACATTATAATACAATCCTTTAACTCTAAAATTCGATATCATAATTCTTGGAAAGAATTTCCATTCCCTTTTCAAAAGAACTCAAATCAATGATATCATCTGTATCCATCATAATATCAAAAGCATCTTCAATTGCAGCAATCAAACCCATATGTCCAACTGAATCCCAATTTGGAATCTCCTGATACTTAAGACCTGTTACCTGATCTGCTGATACCTCCAACGCCTCTACAAATGCATTTACATATTTTTCTTTGTTACTCATTTTTTCTCTCCTTTACTATGTTTAATAAATGTATGTATAATACTCTCTGGTATATAACCATTCATTATTAATGACCTTACTTGTCCAGGGTTATTGGTTGATACACTTGTCCTACCTTTTTTTCCGCCTCGTTCCCGAACTGCTTGAGGGACCTTAACAATTGACCCTATTCCACCCCTCCTGCTTTCCAAGTATATTCCACCTAAAAAAAGTGAACTCTCCATCCCTTTGCTCACGAAGTCCAAAAAGCCTATGGTTTTTCCTTTATGTATGTTTTTTAAGAGTTCTTTTCCTCTTTTAGCTTCATCCATAACCCAATTAATATATCTATTTCTAGCCTGTTCCTTGCTGAAAAACGGATCCAAAAAGACTCGATCGCTGTCAAAAAGGCCCTTTCGTATTTCATCATATAATATATTTATATCATTATCATCCATCACACCTATCTCTATTGCATCATATAAACGTTTTTGGATAGGAGGTAAACAAATATCATGAAGGTCATGAACAACGCCAATCATGTCTTCAATATAATAATACCCCTATTTTGCACTAAAAACAATGCATCTGATCTTGATGATGGAACTTTACAACAAAGTATTCTACTTCCAAATTATTGAGCGTATCCTTTATTGTCTGTACATCGTCTGCCTCTTCTATAGTTACCTCTGCCGTATCGACTCCTATATTTCGTTTTCCCAAACTGCATTCACAACATTCATTGTTTCAAAACCATTATAGATATCTATGTATAATATCTACAATACTCTCCTTATCCAATTTACACTCTTTCAGCAGATACTCATAACTACCAGGGTGAGGGAATCTGTCATCAACGCCTATCATAATCTCCTTCGGACGTTTTATCTTATCTGCATAATATTCCGCTACTGCGCTTCCAAGTCCGCCTCGAACCGAATGCTCTTCTACTGTAAACAGCAGATCATGCTCACTTAACATATCTAAGCAAACAGTATCCAACGGCTTTATTGTATGCATATCTACAACGGTACACTTAACTCCCTCTTTCTCCAACTGTTCACTCGCTAACATCACATTGTGAAGGACACTTCCTGTTGCAATAATAGCAATATCCCTGCCGTTTTTCAATACATTTGCCTTTCCAAGTTCAAATCTAGCATTACTTTCATCATAAACAGGTGGCAACAATCCCCCACCTGTTAATCGCAAGTAAACGGGGCCTTTATACTTCATCATACTTTCCACGGCCAAAGAAATCTCAATTCCATCCGATGGTGCAATTACCAGCAAGTTTGGAATTGCTCTCATTAATGAGATATCCTCCAATCCGTAATGTGATCCTCCGAATTTGGATTGTATCATTCCGGAATCCATTCCAACAACCTTGACGTTTAATCCCATGTATCCCAAATAATTGCGCACTTGATCTGCACATCTAAAACTCGCAAATGGTGCATAACTTGTCGCAATAACCGGTGTTTCATCTTTGGCCAGTCCCGCTGCAACGCCTATTAGGTTTTGTTCCGCGATTCCAACATTAATAAATTTATCGGGATAATCTCTCATCAATCGATCAAAACCTGATGCATGTCCTAAATCTGCCGACAACGCGAAAAAGTCCTCCCCATTCTTTGCCATATTATATACTGCATCTCCAAACGCGCCTCTCGATCCCATACGTGCTAGGAATCTTATCTGCCTTGATGTTATCTCCATCACAATCCCACTTCCTTCCTAGCTTCCTCTAACCATTTTTTTTCTAAGACATAGTGATGCCATGTATTGTTATTTTCCATAAAAGAAACCCCTTTTCCTTTTACAGTATTCATTACAATAGCTCTAGGTTTATCACTATTTATCCCCAATGCTTTTAAACAATCCTGAATATCGTGACCATTTATCTCACATGAATCCCAGCCAAACTGTTCTAACTGTCCTCTCATGTTGGAATTATCAATAATATCCTTTGTATTTCCGTCTGACTGATAGTTATTCTTGTCAACAATAAATATTAAATTATTTAGTTTTAGTTGACCTGCAAGCATAACGGCTTCCCAGACAGATCCTTCGTTGCATTCACCATCTCCCGCCATAACAACAGTTCGATAAGTATATCCTCTTTTTTTAGCCGCAAGCGCTAATCCTACTCCCATCGGAAGCCCCAGTCCCAAACTGCCTCCAGAACACTCAATATCATGTTTTTTATCCATAATCGCTAATTCAGCTAGAATGCTACCATTTTGTTGAAACTCTTTTAAATAGTCTTCGTCAATCAACCCGCACTCTGCCAGCATGGAATAAAGCGCTACCGCAGATTGCCCTTTACTCAATATAAACTTATCCCTTTCACCATACGGCAAATTTTTATCAACAGTATTCAAATATGCTCCGTATAATGAAACCAACATATCGACACAAGAAAGTGCCCCACCCCAATGGGCATCTCCCGCACAATAATCCGCCAAAGAGATAATTCTTTTTCTTACATTTTCGCTCATCTGTTCCAATCTGCCAATATCCACTATTTTGCACCCCCATCCACTCTAATAATCTGCCCATTAATAAACGATGCTTTATCTGATGCCAAAAATACCACAGTTTCCGCTATTTCATCTGGCTTGGCTAACCTCTCCATTGCACATCTATCCAACATGCTATCCCCTACTTTAGCTTTCACTCTTTCAATCATATCGGTATCCGTCGGTCCCGGCGCCACCACATTAACCCTAATGCCCAATCTTCCTATCTCAGAAGCAAGTATTCTTGAAAAAGAATTAATTGCAGATTTTGAACTTCCATATGTACAATTTGTTGGATTTGCATCTTGACCTGCCACAGAACTAATATTAATGATGCTCCCACTTTTTTGTCTTGTCATTGTTTTTAAGACTAACTGTGTTAATTGTATGGGGCCAAAAAAATTTACATCGAAAACCTTTCTCATTTCCTGAATAGATGTCATTTGAAACAATTCTGTATTCACAATCCCTGCGGCATTTACAAGAATATCTATTGGAAGTTTTGTTTTATATATCTCTTTGAAAGCCGCTTTTATTTGTTCAAAATCAGATAATTCAAAATATACAGGCCAAATTTGTACGCCATTTTGATCTGCAATTTGTTGCATTTTTTCCTCAAATGCTTTATTACATGTTCTTGCGCAAGCCCATATATTACATCCATTTTCCGCAAATTTTCTCACAATTGCATTTCCGATTCCTCGATTTGCGCCTGTGATTATTGCATTTTTTTGCACCAATTCTGCCATTATAAATATTCTCCTGTATAAACAAATCGTGACATTGTTTCAATCATCTTATAACCATCCCAGATGAATTCAAGTCCCATAGTTTGTCCCAATTCAACAATTCTATCAACTCCGCGAACACCATTTCTATATACAACATCCTTCACCTGTTGCTTTGAAACTCCGAGAACCGATATTGTCTGACATTGCTTTGTTAACACTGGAACAATTTCATCAAGATTCTGAGCTACATATTCAAAGAAATACCCACCACCATTTTTATAATCCATAAGTTCCGGGTATAATTTATCAACTTCAACTCTTACAACATAATTATCGTCGGACACTAACTTAGCCCCTTCATGTCCCATTCCCAACATACACATAGATGTGTATTTATCTACTGCTTGAATTGGTTTCATTTCATATTTTGATTTAACCATTTCGCAGAGAGTAGTCCAGAATTTTTCTCTGGCTTCATTCACGTTATTACCTGTCCAAACTACAAGTCGAGGCGAACTACATGCATTTTGATCAGTATAATACGTATCTGTATAGAAACCTTTCGCAATCTCATCTGCATCTTTTTCCAAATATTCATCCGAATCAATCACAGCAATCGAATGTCGATCTGCAAAGGCCATTTCAATTGCTCTCGGTGGCAGGGAAGCTTTTCTTATTGTCTCAATTGTTTGATTTCCTCCCCAGATTATTCGTACATCACAGATTCTTGACAGTTCTTGCGTAATTCTTTCGCTATGTTCATATCTGCATAGGCAGAAATACTTTTTCATATTGCCATATTCACCGTTAATAAGCGCATTCATAGCATCGCAAATGATATCTACCTGTTCAAACGGCTTATTTGATACACGAATAATAGTAATATTTCCTGCAAGTATTGAAGATGTCATCGATACAGCAAAATTCACCGGAACATTGGATGGAGCAACATGAAATGCCACGCCTCGCCCAATTCTAGCATTTCTATCAACATGCTTGCTTTTTGCTTCTTCCAAAGATGCCTTGCGAATCCAATACGCATAAGACATAACGTCCACATTATTCCTAGAACGCTTATCTTTCAATATCTCTTTTGATAATGCCGACAAGAATTCAACAGCTTCATTTGAAAATGTAGGCAATGCCGGGGTATGCACAGCATTTTCCAATACGCTATAATCACCTACTAAATAATCTAAATCATTTGAATTTATCTGCATAGGTATCACTACACCCCCTTAGCTCTGCATTTTTCATTCTGCCAAATATTTGAATATATTTTCCTTTTCTTCCACAAGGACAATCATCTTCACCTACAACCATTCCCTCGTCCTCTGTAAGCAATGAGTGCCCCGGATATGAATGAGGCAACACCGAAACTACTTGTATAATACCTTTTTGCCCTATCGGGCAAACCGAGAAATCCTTATAATCTCTAATAATCACATCTGAATAAATACTTGCATGCAAATGTCCATATTCACACTCTGCATATATGCAGCCTGTCTGCTCAACCATTCCATAATGATCCAAAAAATGCTTTATGCCGCAGACAGCATTCATTTCCTTCTTAAACTCTTCTCTAGAAATAGCCTCTGATTCAAGTTTTTTCCATCCTCCACCTGTCATAAGCCAAGCTTCAGACATATTATATTTTTTTTCACACTCCTTCAATGCCCCATAAAAATGCTTCCACACCATAAACGTGAAACCAAAAATAATGAATGGCTGATTCGGATATTTCTCAAAAAACGCATCCAATACTCCAGTATTCAACGACATGTCGTCATTAAGAACATATACCATTTCCCTGGCTGCCACCTGCAATCCAAGTATAGCAGCGCCCCTTGCTGAAAACATTTTTCTGTCTTTCAAAACCGCAGGAGTATCGACGATAAGCATAGGTAATCTTTTCTTGCCCCAATAATCGCTCAATATCTTAATCATTACTTTCTGTTGAATCATGGCAGTTTCTTTATCCACAATTATTTTGGACACCCGCTGCCCTGTTGTTCCTGACGATGTCATAACTTTAAACACTTCGTCCTTGGGAATACTTGACAATTCATATTCCTTGAACATTCTCACTGGATAAAACGGAATATCCGCTATGGTACTCACATTTTCTTCCTGGTAACCAACCGTATCCAAAAAGCGCTTATATTCCTGACATTTTTCCCCATGTTCTCTCGTTAGCCGAACTAATTCACTTGTTAGCATTTCATTCTTTTCTGTTTTGTCAAGATCATATGGTTCCAATTTATAAAAATCTTCTATCATTCGACTGTTACCCCTATTGTTTCTATCACCTTGTTACAAATATCATCCGCTAATAAGCCAACTTGTTTGAGCATATACTGCCTGCTCCCCATTAAGCAGTTCTGATCTGGTATTCCAATCATTAACTGACGAACCGCTTTTTTGCTATTCCCAGATAATACTTCTGCGACTGCAGATCCTAAACCACCTAATATATTATGTTCTTCAATCGTAACAACCAAATCATGTGTCTCAGCCAACGAATTAATACACTTAGAATCTATCGGCTTAATTGTATGCATATTTATTATTGTTGGAGAAATACCTGTTTTCTCCTCAAGTTGCTTTGCCGCCTTCATTGCCTCGGCAACCATAGTTACTCCCGTTGCAATTAAAGCGACTTTTTTTCCTTCCTGCAAACATATAGCTTTTCCAATCTCAAATGAATAATCCTCTGTGTAAACTTGAGGAATTGCTGTCGTTCCACATAACCGCATATATACGGGACCCTTTATTTTTGATATTGCCTGCATCATCTTCACAGCTTCTGTACAATCCGCTGGCGATACAACTGTCATATTCGGAATACTTCTCATAAATGCAATATCATTAATTGCAAGCAGTGCCGTTCCTGACCATCCAGACGTTAGTCCCGCCGAAGATCCGATAGCCTTAATATCCAGATTCATATTTCCCATCAGGTGTCTTACCTGATCTGCACAACGAAACGTAACAAATGGAGCATAGGTTGTAACATAAGTCTGAACACCTTCCATCGCCATTCCTGCAGCTATACCTATCATATTTTGTTCTGCAATTCCAACATTATAGAACGACTCCGGGTATTTTGCAGTGAGTCTTTCAAGCCCTGAAAATCTCGACAAATCCGCTGTTATAACCGCAACATCGTCTCTGTTACCGATAACCTGTTCAAAGCCAACACTCCACACTGAAGGGTTTATTCCCATGATAGACCAAGAACGCATATTTCTTTTATTGTACTCTATCATATTTACCCTCCTCCAAACACTTAATCATATACTCATAATCCGAATCACTCAACATTATATGATGCGATTCTGGCTTATTCTCAATACTTGGTAAACCATATCCCTTAATTGTATTTGCAATAACTGCTAATGGTCTCCCCTGATGTTCAACTTTGAACGCATCGTACAATTTCTCTATCGAATGTCCATCAACATCAACACATTCAAAACCAAACGCACTTATTTTATCCTTAAAAGACCCCATCGGCATGATGTCTTCTTCTCTTCCATCAAACTGCATATGATTATTATCAACGATAACAACAAGATTGTCTAACCCAAACTTTGATGCAGACATAATCCCTTCCCATATCGCACCTTCGTTACATTCTCCATCTCCTAACAGGACATAGGTCTTATAATCCATCGATCTTTTCTTTCCAAGCATAGCCATTCCTATTCCAACTGAAAGTCCCATCCCAAGACTTCCTCCAGAGAAATCGAGCCCAAGTTGTGGTTTCCAAGGATATCCAGCCAATTCTCCACCATCTTGATGAAAGCTAAGTAACTGCTCTTCTGTAATAAATCCAGCATGTCGCAATGCAGAATAACTTGCCAAATAACAATGTCTTTTGCTAGTAATAAAGCGATCCCGATCTTCCCACAGCGGATTATCAGCATCATACTTCATTATTCCACCATACAACGTTGCAATAATATCCATAGAAGAGAAGCTTCCGCCTAAATGGGCACCTCCCTTTCCTGTTGTTTTTGCCATTTCCAGCGCAGCTCTTCGCATATATTTTGAAAATTCATAACAGCGATCTATCATCTTTTCGCCATTCATTACACTCTTCCTCCATCTAAAATCATGATATGTCCAGTCATATATGTCGCAGCATCCGACGCAATATACAATGCAGCATCCGCTATTTCGTCTGGTTGCCCCATCCGGTGAATGCTCATTCGGTTCAACACCTTTTCTAATTCCTCGTCGGACTTAAAATTTCCCATATCTGTGTCCACTAGACCAGGTGCTATTCCATTTACACGAATATTATATCGTCCCAGTTCTTTCGAAACAGATTTTGTTATCCATATCAAAGCAGCCTTGCTTGACCCATATGCCAAGTACCCAGGGCTTGTCTCTATCCCCCCGACAGAGCACATATTAATTATACACCCTGACTTCTGCTTCATCATCTGTCTTGCAACCAATTGCATAATCTGAACCTGTGCAAAGACGTTTATCTCAAACACTTCTCGCATTTTAGCTATTGAAGTCATAGTAAATAATCCACCATACGGAACCCCCGCATTGTTGACTAATACATCAATACTTCTTTTATCTGCAAAAATCTCTTTCATACCTGTTTTTATCTCGTTTTCATTCGATAAATCGAAATAAACAGGCTTTATTATACTTCCTGTTCTTTCTGATATACTATATAAGAATTGCTCAAATTCATCATTAGAAATTCTTGCGCAAGCATATATATCGTAATCTGCCCCAGCAAACTTTTCAACAAGCGATTTCCCAATTCCTCTATTAGATCCTGTAATTATAGCAGTTTTCTTCATGAGATCCTCCAAGATTTTTATTTTTCAGGAAGCAACAATCCATGTAGTTTTTCTATATTATCAGTCTTCCATTCACTATTAAAATTATAAAATAGTATATAACGAAAGTCAAACTTATAATTTTACATCTCTTTGATTCTCACATGTCTTTTCTGTTGAATAATTCCATCAACCAATAAGGTAACTACCATCAAGACTATACCTATATAAGTTACTACATGTCCCCACGATAAAATATGCGACATTTCTTCCCCGTTCATATAGTTCACTTTATCAATCGGAAAATAAAGCCACGGAAAGAAAATGATTATGAATTCAACCAAATATATATAATGAATCTTTTGTGATGGCGTGTTTAACATCAAAATAAATGGTATTGCCAAAAAACACAAGGTATAATAATAACTAAACTTTGGTAACAGTATAATTGCCAAACATAATACTGTTATTTTCTGCCATTCTTCTCCTACATTTATAAATATAAAAAATAATATTATAAAAGTTATTATTATGGGAATATTTGACACCTTCGTCTGATAACCAATTATCAAAGAAATTATTAGTCGTTCTAAATTATATATACTAAAATCATATCCGAATCCATAATCATAATAAGTTTCAAAGCTACCAAAAATCGATTTAAAAAATTCCAAACAGCTTTCCCACCCTCCAAACATCATAAACGGTAGGAAAAATGCAGCCACTCCAATAAGTATAAGAAACACTGCTTCTTTATACCTTTTTTTTAATACTGTCAAGATACCAAACACCGCAGGATATAACTTTATAGCCACTGCAACCGCAAGTGCAAAATAAGCCAATATTCTACAATAAATTTTATCTGAATCATATAGCAAAACATACAAACATGTTCCGATCAATGCAATGATTACCATGTTCCCACGTTCAAACACAAAAACATATGGAGCGGTAAAAAGCATCGACGCGGCCGTAATTCCGCAAAGAATATGATTCTCATTTTTCACCAGCTGTTTGAAAAGAAAATACAACAAAAATATGCACACCATCATAAATAAGAAAAATGGATACATTGTTTTTTGCATGTTTCTAATTGTAAAATCATCATATACTTGTCCATCCTTTAAAGATATAAAAGAAAAAAAGGCATAATAAATCAAAAAACAAAAAGCAGGGTAATTGGCAATGTCATCTCCGCTATATATGCCCGTTTGTATTCTGTGCAATTCCCCAAACCAATCCATAAAATACCAATGTTCCCAGCGAAAAATCACGGTTTTTGTGCTTTCCCAATCCGTCAAAGACGCAGATACCCAAAATACTATCGTACCTAGCGCCATTATAATAACAAACAGCAATAACCTTTTATCAATCACTTTTAGTTTTTTACTCATCTTTCTCCTCCATTACATATCTTGGCAATTGTTTTATAAATCTAAACTGATTCCATACATATTCGCCAACTATTCCAATACACGCTGCAATCACACATGTACCCATTACCTGCAAAGAGATCACATATGAAAAAACAGGTATGTTCATTACTCCACACAGTTTTAAAATAATCGTCACAAATATATACACAAACGATATTACAGTTCCAATTCCTCCTCCTACAGCAATTGAATGTATTGGAACTGCCGACTCATACAATAGCGTATTTGCTGCCAGACCTACCTTCTTTATAATTTTATAGCCACTCTTTCCTGCATTTCGTTCTTTTCTAACATAATGCAATATTTTTTTCTTATAACCTAACCATAATAATTTCAATTGTCCCATTGAATCCACTTGATCAATTGGCAAATATTTTTGAATCACTTCTCTATCCATAATTGCGAAATCAAAACCGCCAATAGGATATTCTGAATTTATTTTATGCAACATTTTATGAAATATTTTGGAAAATCCGACAACCATCCCCTTATCTTCTCGTGCGTCCCGGGTAGCTAATACAAGTTTATATCCTTTTTCCCATTCCTTTAACATATCCACAAATAATTCAAACGGATCCTGTCCATCAGCAGATATTATCCCCACTACATCCCCTCGTGCCATTTCATAACAAGCATGCGTGCATGCCCCTTGCCCAAAATTTCTCGTAAGTGTTGCTATTTTTACTAAATGAGGATGTTTGCTTTTTATTTGCTTCATAACTTCGTAAGAATCATCTGTTGATCCGTCATTCACCATAATTATTTCTATTTCATACTTGTCAAATAATTTTAATCTGTCAAGAATGTATTGGAATGTTAATGGCAAATTATTTGCATTATTATATACAGGTATACATACGGAAAATATTTTTTTTTCTGAGCTCATTAATTTATTACTTGTATGATAATTTGGAAGTAAATTATCACACGTTTCCTTTCTTTTAATATCGTGATTCAATACAATCCAGATACTATGGACTTTTGATTTTTTCTGTAGCTTGAATCATTTGACAGGATCAGCACCAGCGTTCCCCGTCAACAGCACACTACAATGATATTCTTAGATTCATCAGTTTCTATGATCTGGATATGCTACAGACACTTTACCAACGAGCAGACCGAGGAATTAAGATTTCTTTCACAGAAATCTGTCAGTGCAAACGCCAGCGCCATATCTATAGGCCATTCAACAAATCGAGTTGTCAGATATCCAATTAGATAAGATTGACGCTGAGATGACGGGGATGTCCAAACGTGGCCCTCGCGTTTTACGATATGCTCTTGTAAATGCAACTTGGAACGTTGTTAGGAGCAACGCAACTTTCAATGCTTATTATGATGCCACGAGGGCAGAAGACCGGTCCCACTACAATGTACTTGTGCACTATGCCAGCAAACCTGTCAAAGTCATCCGGAAGATGCTAACTGACGAAGTAGTATTTAACCTCGAATGAGAAGTCTGTATACCAGTATCAATAGATTTTGAGAAGGCGCCATATGAGAGTTTTACCTCTTTTTACCGCCGATATGAAAAAGAGATTTTTCGCTATTTGATGGTTGACTTTTCATAGCTGGTCTCCTTTATCACCTTAAAAGACACGATGTTTTTCATTTTTGGCAATTGCTCTCGCAGGGTTTCCCATCACTTTCATCTCGGTTTCAACAGATTTTAAAACAACTGCCCCCATCGAAATTATTGCATATTTTTCTATTGTTATTCGTTCTCGAATTGATGCACCCGCACCTATATATACGCAATCTCCCACTCTTGTATTTCCAGTCACTATAACCTGACTTGCAATTTGGCAATGTTTTCCAATTCTCACATCATGTCCTATGATTGTATATCCATTAATGAATGTATTTTCTTCTATTTTGGCCATAGGTGACACATAACAATCATTTAAAATAACTGCACCTTCCGATATCTCAGCATACCGACTCACCTTTGAGGACGGATGAATATATGTTTCTAATCGAAACCCTCGCTCTTTAACTTTGTTATATAATAACTCCCTGTATGCAGGCTCACCGGTTGCAATTATTATTTTTGTTTTTTCAGGAGTATATCTTTCACAAAACACAGTAAATGGAACTATTTTCACATTCATAAAGATGCCTTCATCTTTAGTATCATCAATAAAAACAATCTCATCCCATTTGTTCTCTTGCTCGGTTGAATAGATTAATCCTAATATATCTCGACCTGCGCCTCCGCTACCATAAATTCCTAATACCATTTCATCCTCCTTCGTTCCTATTTATTTAGCTATATATTTAAAAAACACACTACCTTTTATATCTACCGTCTCATATTCATTACTCATAACTTCTTCATATGTCGCAGCCCTTTGCGAGATAGATACATTTTTTTCAACATACGCCTTTTTATTCATCGAGACAGTTTTTATAACTTCATGCATAGGTGTTATTGAACCTATGCATAATAACATGCCTATTACAATTAATTTTTTCTTTTCTTTGCATTTTAAAATAGTCTCTATCAACAGCAAATATAAAATTACCAATGCAGGAATACTAGCGCGCATGCAAAAATTTTTTTCTCCATAAATATTTAATAATGGACACATCAAAAGCCAAGCAAGCGAACTATAGTACAAAATATTGTTTTTTTGTGCATCATAAATAATCCAAAAATAACACCCAACCTCTATAAGTATAAAAACAATATATATTAACCATCCTCCATTTGATAACCTTGTAATTCCAAGTTTCATTGAATCCCCAGCTCTACTCAAATACAAAAAAGACACAATAAATATTATTCCCGCCCCTAATGTATTCTCTACTGTCAGAATGTTTTGTACGAATTCTTTGATCCCATAATTATTTTTTTTACTATTTTGCATAATAACAAAAGGAGCAATTGCCAACATCCCGATAAAGGGATACGTTGAATATAGCACTAAACAAGACCAAACTAATAATATCTTTTTATTATTTCCCATACACAAAATCATCGCCACCGCAAGCCAAGCAGGAATTGCTTGATTGAACACCCAAAAAAGCTGAGTTGTATGACTCGAAAACTGATACTGGCCAGCCCACCATTCCAAATGTTCCGGCGAAAATAAGAGATTTTGATTATTTCCTACAAGAAGTTCGCCTATTATATCTAATCCACTAAATAGAATAAAAACAAGCAACGGCCAAACAGCTACTTTCTTTATAATTTTGCATATATAAAAATAAAATAAACAGACACCAATAACTGCCCAGATAATCTGAAATTTATACCCTATATTTATTCCGAAAACTTTTCCTACACATGCCGCAGGCAGCAAAAACGCTATATAATATGACACCCCTCTACCCGATTCATAGTCTATAACTGGCCATTGCTGATTCACAAGTGTTTCAAACAACCCATTCCTCCATATGTGATCGTCCGTTTGATATGATACTTTTCCTATTCCTGACATTGCGACCCATAAAATAATAATCGCCGCTATCATAAAAACTGTTTTTTTATCACATTCTAACATTTTATCACACATGTTTATAGTTGACTCTCTTTTTGAGAAAATCACCCTTAAAAGAATAACAACCAGTATTCCTACAAGAGGTATTGCAAACTTTGTTTTAACCCAGCCACAAAAGAAAATAAGGTAAGGTAATATCATATATACATATGATATTTTATCCATTAACTTATATATTTTATTGCCATTTAGATTTTTCAACATTTTTCTCATAATCTCTCACATTATAAATCTAATATACTTATCAGATTCCTTAACTGTATGTTTAAGCAATTATTAATTTGAACCAAGCAATTTAAGCTACTATAACTCATCCAAAAATACCCATCAGGCAAATCCTGCATATCATAATAATTTACTTCAATTATGACATTTCTATTTTGTTCATGATAAAATCTTCCTCCCTCTTCGGAGAAATAGCCATCAAAAATAACTCCCTTTTTTTCTCTCATTGCTTTGAAAAAATAACTCATCACAGCATCTTCTTCCCGAGACACCGATTCTCGAAATACCGTTGGACCAATTTCTACCGTATCAAAAGCACCGACTTCTTGTCTAACAGAAACCAAGAACTTACAAATTCCATCATGTCTGCAAACCATAAGTCCAAATAAACCTTCTCCACAAGCACACAACAATGGTTGCTTCCATGTGCGTACTTCTCGTCCAGATATCTCAATATCATATATCTTCACATTAAAATTTGATTGTTCATCACAGAAAATGCCATCTTTTACCGTTTTCCAATGTTTTAATTGATATAATGGAATCATTTGTGATTCTATATCCAAAAACATTTTTTTTGAGTTCATGCAGTTATATACGTCTTCTATCCCATCCTGAATATTCGTCCTAAAAATCGAATTAAACATTTCTTCATCTTGAATTTCATTATGTATTTGGCATAGTTCTTCGCTTGTATACATATATGTTGAAATAGGTATACACGACAAAACTGTTCGCGTATCCATGTTAACCAAGTTATCTACCTTCATTAATTCCTTAATTTGCCCAAGCGTCATCCACTTAAAATTAGGGAGAACCTCTATTTCTTCATCCACGCGTATCATTATATTTCTATTTCTTTTTTTATAAAAACGCGTTCCTTGTTCCGATTGAATCTGATCAAATATTATTGTATAGTTTTTTGCATTTGAAAAATAATCAAAATAATCGGGTAATTTCCCTCCATGAGCCCGTAAGAAATTACTTTTTGTAGCCTGTATCGTTGGGGAGATTTGCACACAATTAATGTTCCCCGGCTCAATTTTTGCCTGCATCAAAAAATACATTATACCATCATATTCCTTGCATACAATTCCAAGAAACCCTATTTCTGGTTGAAATATAATAGGTTGTTCATGTATGATTTCATTTTTGCTAGAATACCTCAAGCCGTAAATCGAGAAGAAATCCCCCCCCCTATTTTGTATACATCCTTTTTCAGCATCATAATACCAATATTCATTATCTTGTAAACAAGATTGTTTTATATTCACAGTTGTTTTTTTATTTAGTGAATGCACCCAATCCAATATGTCCTTGGTCGAACCAAAAGTTCCAGTTTTAACCATCCAAGATTTTAATATCTTTAGAATATCTTTTTTCATCTTATTATTCTCTTTTCCATATATGGTAATGTCAAAAGACACTCCAGTTTTTCTTTATAAATCATCTACTTTAAGGGATTTTATAAACAACCCCTAAAAAGAAGTATAATGAATTCACCACAAACCATTATCTTCATACAAGGATTATTGCCATGAATATTATACTTTATTTACTTATCATCATTCAATACCAATATATAATTATTGGTCAACTTTTTAACTTTATCTGTAGATATATTCCTCTCAAGCAGTAGACTTTTTAATGATTCATTCCATTACCTCATGTGGAACAATGGAAAAACAGACATAAATCTTATGCAAAGTATGCCAGTCTCGTTTCAATCCTAATGATAAAGGCAGATTTTCAAAAACACATGTCTTGAAACGCCCTCGCTACAACCACATTCTCGTACATGCAAACCGATGATTGCCCCCATCGCACTCACAAAGTACATACAGATAAACAAACGGATTTGATAATATCGACGAAGCCAACTATGGGCACGCACTCTGGGCGGACTTACGTAACTTCCTTCGTCCTCATAAACACGCTAGATACAACGCGTTAAATGAAGTTGATATACTAAAGGATGCCCCAACATGCCTGGTAAATGACAGCTATTAAGCTTCCTCGGTCAGCAGGCAATCAAAAATATACAAAATTGCGACTCTGCTGGCTGTTCTTAGATTCTGAACCAGAGAACTTTACAAGTCGCCGCGTAACCTTGCCATAGTAAAAATATCTACAATTATCAAGGTACGAAAGTGCCGTTTTCTTTGTTACGTTTTTTCATACATCTCTTGACATTATTCCATATCTAATTAAGAATTATATCACATATGCGATCCACATCTTCCATTCCTAAATCAGAATAACATGGAAGTGTTAACACTCTATCCGAAACGTATTTTGCAATCGGAGTATCTGCGTTTATCCCCATTTGTTTGCAACATTCAAATTCACTAGTTAATGGATAAAAATATTTTCTAGCATATATTTCATTTTTCGATAATTTATCCATTATCTCATCTCTATTCAAATTTTTTTCAAAAACAACAGGGAAATACGCATAGTTAAATTCGACGTTTTGCTGTATAGGGCACAATCTTATTCCCTGCACCCCCTCCAGCCGTTCTCTATATCTTTCAGTTATTTTCTTTCGGTTTTCAATGTATTCCTTAATATGTCTTAGATTGCACAATCCCATCGCCGCATGCATTTCCGTCATTTTTGCATTAGTTCCAATATATGGCGTCTTCTCCGTTCCCACTACCTGTCCAAATTGTCGTAATCCATTTATATATTGCACTTTACTATCATCTGCAAATGTAAGACATCCGCCTTCAACAGTATTAAATACTTTTGTGGCATGGAAACTAAACATAGACATATCTCCAAATCGAGCAACATTCTCACCTTTATATGTCTCTCCAAAAGCATGTGCTGCATCATATATCACTTTTAACCCATATTTATCTGCAATTTCCTGTATTTTTTCAACGGCACATATATTTCCATATACATGAACCGGTAAAATTGCAGTAGTCTGAGGGGTTATCAATTTTTCTATTTTTTCTTCATCAATTGTAAAATCATCTGGTTTAATATCACAAAAAACAGGAGTCCCACCTCTTCGTAAAATTGCCTGTGTTGTTGATGCAAACGTAAAAGGTGTTGTTATAACTTCTCCAGAAATCCCCAAGGCCTCTAAACCGATTTCTAAAGCTAAATGACCATTTGCAAACAATGCCACATTTCGTACATCAAGGAAAGATTCCAATTGTTGCTGTAACAACTTATGCTTGGGACCTGAATGTGTCAATATTCTAGTATCCCATAAAGTCTTTATTTCATTTACATATTCTTCAAATGGCGGAAGCGAAGGTTGTACAACATATATTTTCTTTGAATGCATATATCATTTTCTCCTTTTGTCTCTTTGGATTTTATAATTACTAGTTATTTTTTAATTTAATATAAAAATCATCTACTAACATTGCTTGTATTTTTATATCTTCATACGTGCGTTCCCTGATTTCCTTATTTGCTATACATTTTGCAAAATATGACAACGATTTTGCAAATGTATCATCTTCAGAAAGTTTGATGTTTTTCTCACCTTCTGCTGTTTTTATTAAACACATTGGTTCATAGCCAACCGGAGCTGTAAGCACTCTTCCTGTAAACAAAGATCCTTCACTTCCCCATACATCAAGATTACATCTATAACTATTATCCATGCCAAAGCTAACTTGCGCAACTTCCCCTTTTTCGTTTTCTAATGTAGCTGAACCATATAAGTCCACATCGATTTTTTCATTATATCCTAAGCTTGAACATCTAATACGCACATCTCCTCCAAGTAATTGCGACGCATATTTTATAGTATACCCACCACAATCAAGCAATGCCCCGCCACCTAATTCTTTTACATATCTAAAATCTCCCGCTTTTCTCATGGGAAATCCGAAATCAATTCTATATAACCTTACTATGCCTAATTCCCCAGAATCTATTATTTTCTTTATTTCATGTAATTGCTTATGAAATGAAAACATATAATTTTCATGCAAAGCGAGATTATTTTTACCTGCTAGTCGTATAAGTTCCTCTGTATTACTTAAATTTGTAGTAGCAGGCTTTTCAACCAGCACATGTTTACCATTTTTTAGTGCTTCACTTGCCCATTTAAAATGTAGTGCCGGCGGCAATGGAATATATATTGCGTCAATAGACGAATCTTTTATCATCTCTGAATAAGATTGGAATACTTTTCCCCCATAATTATCCGTAAACATTTTTGCCTTTTCTTGCTCTTTTAATATAACTTTTTTTTGTTTTTCATCGTTTTTATTCTCTTTTCCAAACCACTCATTTACACTGGCCGTTGCAACTCCTATATACTGAAATTGCTCGCATTTTCTTAAAGCAGGCAAAAATCTTCTAAAAGCAATCTCTGAAGGACACAATATTCCAATTCGAATCATTTATTTTCTCCTTTTTTTATTAAATCATTTATAATATCACATATTCTTACAGTATCATCCGTATAGTCTTTATATTCCTCCGGTTCCAGCTCATCGATTTTTTTAATAATTATATCTATGTTCTGCAAATCATCTCCTTGTAATGGTACACATTGCCTCTTCTCCCCCAATATTGCTTTTGTATTGTTATCCTCAGCATTTTCTCCTCTAAACACCAATGCGCATTTTTTCTTTAGAAGCAATATTTCAGCCACAGTAGACCACCCACCCTTTGCAATTACGTAATCTGACGCCGCAATATAATCTGGTGTGTTTATCATCTCTGATGGTAACTCAAAAACATTTTCGCCATATAGATTAAGTCCTCTCGTAATTATAAAACAATACGGCAAATCCGATACATCAATTTTTTTTTCAAATTCAGCAGAAGCTCCCAAACTAATAAACACTATTTTTTTGTTAAACGTATTCCTTATCTTTCTTACATTGTTATAATTTACAGCCCTTGAAACCAACGACACACATTCATAATCATCACAATATTTCTCCAACTCGCAATCATGTATTTCATACCATATCGCTTTATCCGCCTGAATATAATTCCTAAAATAAGGCATCCAAATATCTTTTTCATAAAAAGATTCGTACATTTGTGCCCATGTGAAATTACCTATAATTAATGTCTTTATTCCCAATTCTTTAGCAATAGGAATTGGCCAACATGTAACATCACAAATAACAATATCTGGCTCAACTTCGTTTAAGAACTTACGCTCTTCTTCTCTGAATATATCCCAATCAAGAATATCTTTTAAAATTAATTTTCTCATTTTCAGCAAATCAGGTACAACTGTTCCTTCTTTCAACACTAGACCCGTTTCTGAATATCCATCACAATATATTATCCTGTCCTTTTTTCCAAAATTTCTTTTTAAAAATTCTATTCGTTGAATATCAGACTTGACATAAACCAAATTATCACTGTTTCTTTTTAACAATTCTAATATTATAGGTACATTCCTTGATGCATGTCCATAGCCATGATTTGTAATATAAAATACGTATTTCATCTCTCCTCCAAATAGTACTTCATGATATACTGTAATGCTTTTATACCTTTCATCTCAATTTTACCGATCTTTTCACAAGACATAAATTATTCGATCTTCTTAGCATACTTTTTTTATTATACTGCAACATAATTCATATTGCAATTATAATCACCCACACCTTATTCCGGTATTTTGTTTGCTTCTTGAAATATAATTATCATTAGATGTAAGATGATTAGTCACATATCTAATAATCCCAAAAATCGCTAAAACTTTTCGATCTTTGCGATTTTTTATGTATATACAGTACCTATTCTTTTTTTTGAATTTTCCAAACTATTTGTTTTTCAAGTTCTAATATCAATGAATCTTTCATCACAGTCATCACAATTCCATACACGCCGAAAAAGCAAACTGCAGATATCACAAGCGTTGGAAATACGCCGACTCCTAGCAATTTTACCCAGAAAGATGCGGCACTTCCAAGTCCGACTGCGATAAGAATCTTTCCATATGGAAGCTTCTGAAATATCCCCATCTTCAGATCTCGAATCGCTACACATTGCCAGCCTAACACAACGACCTCCGCAACCAGTGTACCAAGCGCTGCGCCCGCTGCGCCATAGATTGGAATAAAAATCGTATTTAACACCAAATCTACAATCGCTCCTGCAATCTCAGAATATAATACCTGTTTTTCTCTTCCTAATGGTACCATCATCTGAATGCCAGTCACATTGCTGATGCCAATCAGCGTAAGCGTCGGCATGATTATCTGCATTGGTATAATAGCTCCGGCATACGCTTTACCAGATAAGAAGAAAATTCCTTCTTTCGCATAGATCATAAAATAAATGGAAAAAGGAATCGCCACAAGGAAGATAAAATGCATTGTCTTCTTCAATATTCTTGAGAACTCGTCCATCATACCTTTATCTACATAATAAGACGCTCTTGGTAATAATACCGTGCTAGCAGAAGTCACTACGCTAACCATGATTGATTTGATCTTTACTGCGGCTGAATAGTATCCAACCTCCACCTTATCTTTCATGAACCCAAGCATGACGTTATCAAGATTTGTATATATCGTTGTCGCCACAGACATTGAGAAAAAGACCAGTATCATCTTAATATGACGTTTGATATGATAACCTCCGATTGGTTTTAAATAAATATATTTACGAAGATTTATAAAATTTAAAACATTCGAAGCAGATGTAGCAAGAATTGTCAAAAAACCATACTGTAAACAATCCTTCGGATCACGAACAAGCATAAATGTACTGATCAATGCCACAACCTTAAATATCAAAGAACGTACCGTAATATACGTATATTGCTCTAATGCTTTGTATAACCATTCTACGCCAAGTGCATTCAGCAATATCGTCGCACCAATAATCAAAAGTAATGTATGTTCTTCCCGAAACTTTGGAACGACCGCAAGCGAAATAAAAAACACAGCATATACAATTGCAGACATGAACAGATTGATAAACAACAATTCATGAACCGCACGGGTTAACTCTTCTTTATTGTCTCTCACTTTTGCACATAGCCGGATACCATAGGTCGGAATTCCAAGCTGCGCAAACATTGCAAAATACGTCACAACGGCCGTCGCAAAAGCGACTCTTCCTGTTCCTACCGGAAGCAGAATTCTTGACACATACGGGAATGTAATCAAGGGAAAAATAAAGGATGACATAGAAAGCAATGCATTCATCACCATATTTAATTTTACAGACTTTGTCTTTATCTCAGCCATTACAGTTATTTCCGGGTATCAATCACACCAAGTATTGATACTTCATTCTCCGCACATAAATCAACCATATCATACACTCGCTGATAAAGCGATACACCCTTCTTCTCAATCATAACTGCCGCTCCTTCTGCAAAAAGCTTGGACATTGCCTCGCTATCAGTAACAATCTCTGCTAATACATCCAGCTGAATACCTTGTTTTTCAAGTTTCTTTACGAGATCTTCCTGTATATTTTCACTAATATTCCTCATATCACTGGATATCAGCGCTAGCTTTGTAATCTCTTTTTTCTTACATGCTGCCAAAATTTTTGCTACCACAAATCCTAGCTGCTCCTGCATTTCAGATTCTGATATATTTCCCAGCAATTTCATCCCCATAGTAAGTGTGTAATCCGTGTCTGCAACAATAACTTTGCTGTACATAAAACATAATAACAGGATCACAATGGAACCTGCCGCGCCCAATACACCTCCTACCAGTCCATATTTTATGAGTTTTTTCTTATCCACATGTGGCGCTGGCACCGCATCTGCAGTTGTTCCCGTCTCCTCCAGTTTTTCTTCTTTTAACGCCTGTTCTTTCTCGTCCTCGACAATGCCATTATAATAAGTTAATGTATTCCCAGATAGTGCATCCACCGCATTTTTCAACCGATCCTTTGTATTCACACGTTCTGTATATATCGTCCTTTGCACATTATAAATTGTATCAGAACGAACGACCGCAGTCTGAGTATCTGTCATCACAAGGGTATGTTTTTCCACATTTTTTAGTTCACCGGCATATTGAATCAAAGTCTCTTTTGCAAGTTCGTCCAATCCCGGAACCAAATTTGTCCCATATACATACAGACATAATCCTCCGTTTGTTTGCATAGCGGAGTCATACGATACATCCAGCAGCTCTTTAATCTGTGCAGCTGTATAATCCCCTTTCAGTTCCTTCGATTCAGCCACCGAATCAGCCAATCCACCATTTCGAATATACGCAATATATGCTGATAAAATCTGATTCTGAGCCTCTGTCCGTTCTTCTACAGTATCCAGTGCCACATCCAGTTTTATTTGGAACTGATATGTCTTTTGCTGCATATGATATGGCTCAATCTGCATATAAAGCGACTCATCCAAATATTGCTCCATCTCAGCCATACGATCATAAGAATACAATGCATATGAGATATCCGCTTTTTCTGCTTCCGAAAATTCCTCGTACATATCTTCCAGCTTCACCGGAGTCTGAGACTGTTCTGCATCAATTTCCCGTTTATTCTTCAAATAGCAAAGTCCTGCCAATCCCACTGCTCCACATAGCGCTAATACAATAACAAGCGCTATATATTTTCGGATATATGCAAACACATTTTTTACTTTAATCACTCTGTCATTTTGTTGGTTCATTTATTTTGTCCTCCTATGCTTCCTCAACTTTACGGTATTACACATCTTAATATCGGAATCTTTCGAATGATACATATAATTCCTATACTAATTGCAACAATTCCAAATGGTGCAATCAGACGCCAACTTATTAATGTTGTATTAATGTTTACAAATCGAAGTATCGCAGTCAACACAAACCAATGTATAAGATAAACACCAAACGTATATTCATTCAAAAATGTTACTACCTTCCTTATCCATTTTACCCTCATAACTTTCGGTCCAATTTGCTTAAGGAACAAAAATACACCAATCGAATACAAGATACACGGAACATTATTATATCCTTTATATGTTCCATTTACATTTCCATCACGCATAGACAAAAAATATGTTCCAAACATATGCAAAAGTAATCCCAATATAGCTAATATATATATCACTATTCTATATATCCTTTTTGTTTCCTGCGTATGAAGCAGCCATCCTACTACCATATAAAGTAAATATGACATCGTCACATACAATCTCAGACTACCATTATCAGGAATCCAATCTGTGAATCTAGCAAGAAAAGGAACTAAAACATTCAGTAAAAACCCAACCACGCTAATGTACACAAACACGGATTTACGTTTTTCTTCTTCTACCGCCGAAAACAATGGTATGGAAAGATAAACTATATATAACGGTATGAAAAACCAAAAAATTCTTACTAATGAGCCATTTATCAAACCATTGACTACATATTTTATAGTTACATCCTCCCACCGTAAGGTATTCATCCATATACCAAAGCCAATGCCAAACAAGCTCCAAAATATATATGGTATAATTGTTTTCTTCGACCGTTTAATCAAAAAAGTCTTTGTGTCATAACGTTTTCTGTAATCCATCAAATTCGCACCCGATATCATAAAAAAACATGGCACCGCAAAATACATTACCGACTCAATTACATCCGCCGACTTCCAATATCTATCTGTGCTAAAAGTCCAAAAGCAATCATTTGCATGCAAATACACAACTGCCAGCATAGATATTACATTCATCAGCATTATACTTTCACTTTTCCGCGTACTCTCTTGCATCTCCCTTCCCCCTTTTTTACATCTTTATCTACAATTAATTTCTGTCCTGCTAATGTAAGCACAATAAAAGGATTAAATGTAATATCAAAAAGTCTTGGTTCTGTTATACTGAAGACCATAATTATCATCAATATCCATGTATAATAATACTGCTTTTTCTGTATTGATTTTTTTAACATATATGCATATGCAAGCAATACGATACTTAAAAATAATATTCCATGATCCAACAAAATTTTTACATAAGAACAATCAACATAGTTATACGTCCCTTTTAATGTCTCTTCCATGTTAAATCCAATCCACTCAATATCTTTTCCGAATAAAGAAATGCCATATTCTGACATTGCGTTTTGCCCAAGCGCCAATCTGCCTGACAACAACTTATTTAATTGAAAATATATCGTATTCTGCGGATTATAGAATGCATGTAACAAAATCGCAAAAATTGCAACTACCACTGGGGACGCAATAAATACGCCTTTTAATTTCTGTATAAATCTTCCATTGTTTACATTTAACCGATAAATTGCAAAAATTATAATTGTTATTATACTAATCAAAAAAGCGAATCTGGAGTTTGTCATTTTGTATAAATACAAACTAATTCCTAATGCTATAATATCCTCCCAAATTGACAATTTGCCCTTTTTTAAATATATATACTGCAACAATATAAATACAAAAAGAATTGCTCCCGTTGTTGTCCACGAAAAGCCAAGAAAATGGCGTATTCGGCCTCCATCCTGCCTAACATAATCTTTTATTACTCCAATTCGCGATCCGATAACGCATACAAACAATATAACAGATTGTACTGCACACGATATTTTAATAATATAGTTTTCCTCCACATTACATGCAGCGATAAAAATCAGCAAATAAAAAATTATGGTTTTATTAAATGAGCCCAAAAAGCTTATAGCAATCACACAAGATACGTCTAAAAATAATTTTATCCATTTGCGATTATATATATTTGAACATATTACTTTGAAAGCCAAAAGAATATATGCCACATATCTTGCCATTTTTGTAAATATATTTATTAACGATACTCTGTCATTACCCTGCCCAAATGCAACAGCAGTCAAATCCAAGGTGTTTGCAGACATATAAACAAAAAACGCAAGAAGAAATACCACTTCTGTTTTTCGGATATTTAATTGATTGTTACCCTCATTACGAGCTATTTCTTTCATACTTCCACTTTTATTTCATTGCCTTTTCAATAGCTTGTTTTGTATAAAATCCACTGGTTAATCGTTTTGATATTAGCTTCGCGTGCTGTAACATATCCGCATATTCATCTTCTGTGAGTTTTTCGAAAATATCTTTTATCTCATATAACGAAGAAATCGTAATACCAACCCGCTCTTGTTCGATAAACTCAGCCAAAGCAGCTTCTTTCCATATGATGACCGGAATTCCACTTGCAAGATATAAGGAGGTCTTATGTGGGTTATTCACCTTTAGGTATTCCCCATAAACGCCTGCACATGTATCAACGGATATTCCATCCCACACAAGCCCAAAGTTTCCTTCTAATTCATAAGGTAACTCTGCTGGCGGAAAAGATCCATGATAGCAAATGTTCCCTCCTGCTTGTCCTGTATAATTAGGGCCATACAAATCAAACGCAATATCTTTAGGAAGCTCATATACATAAGCCGATTTCTGCTTGTCCAGATTTCCTGCAATAATACAGGAATATCCCTGCTTCCGCTTACCACGTTCTTGTATTTTTTCTCCCTCTTTACCAATCAAATAGTCAAAGATATCTAATTCAATCATCTTCTCTGACGGTATTCCCAATGCCTCGTGCATTAGTTTTTTCATTTGATGATTGTGGACAACTATATTCGTCGCATTCTTTAATACAGACACTTCCTCTAATTCCATTCTTTTTTTCTTCTTAAATGGTATTGATTTGTTTTTTATATGGCGCATATACTCTAAATCATGAATAAACAATACCACGCGAATATTTTTCTGCACGAGTTTTTTTAAAACCGATGCAAGAAAAACTGTGTGATTTCTTACCGGGAATTGAATATATATTGTATCACCTTCATGTACACAGGCTAATTTTTCTTCCCAATATTTTTTTGTAGCTATGTGCCCCATTATTTTGCTTATAACCCCGGCACGTGTTCTCGTATCTTCACCAACCACAAGATTAATCATTTTCATCCCACATTGCTTGAATATAACATCTAAATCCTCACGGGCTTTAATCCCCGCCGTACGGTTCAAATATTCATCTTCTGTTTTTTCACATATATACCAATCCATTGAGCACCTCTTATTTCTCAAATAATGATTTACATGGCAATATCTTTTCAAATGCATGAACAACCTTTTGTTTTGTTTCCTCATAATTCTCAACTTGTGATTCATTCACACATATCATCTTATATATTCCATTTTCTATTGCATGACACATGTCTGTGATATTGTTATCTTCCGAATCCCCATCATTCATATGAAACGCTTTGCCGTTTTTTCTCCAATTGTATGGTGAAAACTTTCCAGTCACTAACTGCTCATTCTTAAATATATACTGATTAACATCCTCCGCACTGCGAAACTTATTTCTACATACCCGATCCAATATCTGCTCATTTTCTCTCCAAACCTGTTCATATGTAGACTTTAAGTATGAAGATGACAAATGAGAATATTCAAGTCCGAAGAAATCATGTCTACGCCATAGCAAAAAACTCCAATTCATCATTAGTGCTTTTTTATCCTTTACTAAATAAAACTTCTTCCTTTGCTTTTTTAATACTTCCTTCCTATCATATTTAGAGTTTAATAAAATCATATTATTTAATAAAATATGCATAAAAACATCTTGTTTATTTGGAGATATCGGATCTTCTACCGCCATATCACACGGAAGACCATTTTTAAAAAAATCTTCCGGTTCTACTTTTGAAGTTATAAACACATCATCATTAAAATAGACAAAATGCTCTGAAAGATTTTTTATTCTATGAAAATTCAATTCTATTGTATGCGAACTGAATGTCGGTAAATATTCATGGGGAATATAATCCTCATGATTAACAAGCACTAATTTATCGTGATTTTCATTTAGCCAATCTGGTTTCTGCCCACAAGTAACAAAATATATTTTATGAACCCATGGCGCATATTTCTCCACACCACGAAACCAATATTTTAAAATATCCCAATCCCGATACCTCGCATCCGTTATATCTACTGGCTCATCAATTTTTCCACTATACTTATTTTTACTCTTTCTCCACTCTAGGTCACTACCATCCACCCATGGAATAACAAAATCAATATCCATTTTTTACTTTTTCTCTCCTAATAATGTTTCTAATCGTCCAACCTCTGTATTTATATCATATCCGGATTTCATAGCTAATTGGAATAGCGTGTCTCTTTTTTCACAGTATTCCGCATTTAAAATTCTATCCGCCCATACTTCTGCCGATTCTTCCAGTGAAACAAATTGCAATTGTGGTGTTACCTTAACTTCTTCAGGAATTACATCTTTCGAAGCAATACAAGTAAGTCCCGTAGCCTGTGCTTCCAAAAGCGCTATCCCAAGTCCCTCAAACACAGATGGAAATACAAATACATCCATTGCTTGTAATAAATTCGGCACGTCATTTCTGACTCCCAACATTTTTACAGCTGTTCCTAGATTTAACTTTTGTATCTTTTCCCGTATCTTATCTTCATCTTCCCCCTGACCTATCATCCATAGAATTGCTTCAGGTTTTTTCTTCAACACACTAGCAAAAATATCCAATAAAAATAATTGATTTTTTTGGAATTGCAATCTTCCTACGTTACCAATTACAAATTTATCCTCAACACCATATTTCTTTCTGTATGCTATTCTTATATCTTCATCATATTTGTATTGCGATATATCAATTGCATTCTTTATTTCTTTATAATTTGCACCTTGCATAATTTGTTTTGAATAAAACCATTCTCCAGCCTCTTTGGAACAGGCCCAAAAATCTGTTGCATATTTATCAATATGCCTCTTATTATATGCATGCAACAATCCTCTAAGTTTGCTATCCATGTTCATAGAATTATGACTGTGAATAATTCTTCGTTTTATTCCATATTTTTTTGCATACTTTAGATAATCAATATTTGCCAGACTACATACATTAACCCATATAGTATCATACTGAGAGGCATTTTCTTTAAAAAATTGCTGCATCTCTCTTTTATACTTCTTATAATCCTTACTTCTTGCTGTGATATGATAAATCTCACAGCCATAAGAGATCAATTCGTCTTCATAAGCAATTTTATCATGTGAATTGCACAAAAAATCGAATTTAAAATTACCACGATTTATCTTTCGAATGTAGCTCATCAAAAAGCTTTCCACTCCACCGGGATTCTCTGTCATTCCAAATATCAAAATGTTGTTCATATACTGTTTATTCCCCTTTTTTCATGTACTTCATTCTGTTTGACACGAAGCATATATATTATTCCGGCAAAGCAATTTAATTTCATTTTCATAAGTAGCACCGGTAGCATTCTTGCACTTTTACATTCTTTAACCCTAATTGCATCAATTGCATTTTTGAAAATTGTCGTTTTCGCAACCGACTTCATTTTTTTGCATTTTACTCTGAACGAATACGTTCGCTGTTGAAACACCTCTCGCACCATCATAATATTAAAATGCATCATTACATATTTATCATACGCTTTTTTTATGATCTCATTTTCATCCTGTATCGCCTCTGCCGTTTTCTCCATGGCGCGAATATATTTTTCTGTTTTTTCTCCCGTCTGCACTCGCATAACAGACTGCGGATTTAATGTATAATGGTACACCATCTCTGGCTTCCAGCATATAGACACGATATGCTTCATATACCGAAGGGTAAAATCACTGTCTTCTGCAAAAGGTAGCTCTGCATCAAATCGAATATGATTTTTCTCAATGATGTCCCTTCGAAACAGCTTCGCCCACACCTGCATATATCGTGTAGGATTTTGAATCATCTGTACTCTACCTTCATCGAGTTTTCCCCCGTCAAACACTCTCTTTCGATCAGCAATAGAGTTCTGCTTTTGTCCAGCTACATGTCCATATGCAAAAAAATCATATTCCCCATGTCTCGCATCATTCATCATCGTTGCGACACCTGTCCTTGCCAGATAATCATCGGCATCAACAAATGCTATCCACTCGCCCGTTGCATTCTGAATTCCCAGATTTCTTGCATTGGACACCCCTTTGTCGGATGTGAATATTTTTATGTTACTATATTTCTTTTTCAGTCGCTGCAAAACCTGCTTGGTCTCATCCGTAGATCCATTTTCTACAATCAATACTTCTGTCCGTGGTACATCTGTCAAAGTTTGCACAGCTTTTTCAATAGTATCCGCAGCATTATATGCAGGAATGACAAAAGATAATAAAATATCCGTAATCATCTTCTTGACCTCTATCTCAAAATAATCCAATTCGGAAGTGTCTCATAGGATCCAATCTGTGCATGCAGGATTCCGGTCATGTAATTATATACCCCCCATGCACCATATCCCTCAGCTTCCGGACTCATCGTCCTTTCTCCACAGTCCATAAACACATAGCTTGGAGATATAAGATTATATAAATCTCCACTCATTGTCCATTCTCCATTATTATTCGCCTGCACATAATCTGACTTAAGTTCGTCTGCGTGTCTTGCCTTCAGATATGGTTCCATCGGCTGGGTCATTTTAGAGAGAAACAGCATCTTTTGCTCTTTCCCCTGCACCTGAAAACACAAAGAACCGTTGTATTCCTGATATTCCCCAATTGCATCCGTTTCATCATCCCACGCATGCAATACCTTGAAACTAAGCCCTAATGCTTCAAATTGATCATCTTCTTTTACATAGCTTACATTCTTTTCTTTTTCCAATGTTTCCCGAAACATTTGCACAAAATCCGTATTCTGCCATTCTTTTGCATCCCGCAGGCAAGTTGCATACTGCTCGTCATTGATATGCATCGTGTAAATCTGATCAATCTGAATTCCCTGCTTGTCCTGTAGAATTTCACAAAACGCATGCGCATTGCTATCAATCGGACTTGTCACAATCCATGCCGTCACATGATTTCCGTGTGCACGGATGATAGCACGCAGCTTTTCTTCATGCCAGCTATATCCGCCATCAATGATAATCAGATTATTATCCTTATCCTCGATCGTATAACACATACTGAAACCGGCGTTCGGTCCATACTGTGTTACAATCCATCCACCCAGATCCCGTTGCTCGACATCCGCACAATAATACAGATTATATCCCGCTACATTTTTATAGATCTGGTATCCATATTGATTCAAAAGGTCTTCCGGCACCGTTTTATAATCTTCGAGCACAACAAAATCATAATTTTTCGCCATTGCCTGTGCAAAGATATAGTCATAATTTGGATTCTCAGAACGCATCTCATTCGCGATTCGAAGGCTCAGATCGTCAATGACATTGATATATCCTTCCACATTTCTGCCGTACATTAATTCAATGTCTCCGCAATACTGACGTATCTCATAACTTAAATTAAGTGCTGCAATACATTTTGGCGTTTCATCCACCGCCAGCATCTCATCACACACCTGTTGTACTCTGGCATCCACCTTCTGTTGATTGGATGCCTTAGCCATCCCAGAATGGGTATATACATTTGTGCCTTTCCATACAACCGCTGCCAGCACGAGTACAAATGCAATCACCTTTACGGCAATATGCTTTCGTTTTCTCACAAACAGAACTGTAGCATACGCAATTGCAAGGGTATTTGGCAACAGCCACATCAAACGCCAATAAATGATTTTGGAATATACATATTTGTACAGAATTGGGTTCAATACCAAAAAAGCCAGCAACACACTTGGATACACAATTTTCCGTCTGCTTTCCTTCGTTGCAAAAAACAGGTATATATATGCAACGATTGCCAAAAGCAGATACCAACGATTTCCATAATATTCATTTACCCAATATATAATCGGCTGCAGCCAAGCTCTCATGTTTTCACCTATTGTTATCTCTAAAAACTGCTATCATATTTCTTATGAAATACCTTTGCCTTTAAAAAGGAAATTCCTTTTCGGAACCAGTTTATCTTCTCCATATAGATAAATGGCAGTTCCTTCACATCTTTTTGTGAAATCTGGCCTGATTGAATCTGATAATCCAGCCATACATTAAATATAATTTCACTTACCCGTCCATAAAAACGGCTCTGAAATGCTGACATCTCCGGTTGTTTCTCACCAACCCTTTTTTCCAACTCAAAAAGAATCGCAAACAACCATGCACAATACGAGTCAAACAATGCACGCTCCATCACCATCATATTAAACATATAGCCAGAAGTTTGTTTGATCACTTTATCATAAGAGTTCAGATAATCCGGACATTGTTCTCCAATGATTTCCCGCACACAATCCAAATGTTCTGCATAATGTGTGTGTGCATAATGTGAATACAATGTCTCGATATAATATTTACGCTTCTTTGGCACTACTATACGGTGCGTCTCAAAGATCTTCTCCATCTCTGGTTCAGTAACGATACACGCAAAAGGATCCTTACTTTTATTTTTCCCTTTAAAATAACGCCGATAATGTACAAGTCCCAGATACTCGGCTGGTATATTTTTCCAAGCGTAATAAATACCTGTCAGTTCACAGTAATATGGATTTTTCGCTGATATATTGTCACCTTCATTATCCTTCTGATACCCCAGATCAAGAGGCGTTCCATCTGGATTTTTCTTTCCCTCTGCGCCAACATGCAATGGTACATACATAGTATCTTCCGGCATACGATAAGGTTTGTGTGCCGCTATTACAATCTTTATGTCTTTCTTACTCAATTTTCCTTCCTCCATACATATCCTGAAATCAATGTAGCAATGTTGAAATTCCAAGATATGCGATATTGACCAGACAAGTGCCCCACACCATTATCGCAGTGCGTAAGCTTTTCTTTGCAATTCCATATGTGAACCCAAAGCATCCAATCATAACCGTTGAAAGTATATAACTCATACTTGTAAGAAGCGCAACTGCAAACACCGTAAGCCATACCATACAGATTGCTCCTTTTTGTTCCGCATTATATACTGTCTTTTCTTTCCATCGTCTATCATCTGGAAGTAATCGATACAACCGCAAAAAAGCATACAGAAGTGCCGGTATTCCAACCGCTGCCATAGTTGCTTTCCCCTGCCATAACCGGATTATCGTAAAAGTTTCCGCATTGTAGATTGAAAAATATCCATACATATACATTACTAGTAGAAGAATCACAAACAAAGCCCGGTATATATGTTTATCAAATAACTCACCTGCAATCAACCAGAAGACGCACATCATCACCGCCAACAATACCGGTGGTAAAAATGTATGCATCATACTTGCCGCCGAAATACCCGTTATCTTTGACAGATATGCCGCAAATACCGCCCACGGAGATATCACATCCTTGAACAAATCTCCGGTCCAGGATAATATCTCCTTTCCCGTGTTCACATCTGTAAGCAGCATTCGATTCGTACGAACTGTATCAACGGCATTGACAACAAACCGTGTATCATCCGCATTAGTGAGTTGTAATCGGTATGACTGTACAATCATATATATTCCAGCTGCAAGCATAACAAGGATTCCTACCCATGCAGATGGATTCACCTTTGGAATTGTCATACTCCGATATGTTTTTTTCACAATCCCATAAGCAATAATCCCTACAAGGAATATAGAATACACAACAACATCCACAAGAAAGCTTACCTTCAACAGAATTAGCGGAACCGTGATAATCTGAAAAACTGCCCACATACTCAGATATCCCATAACGAAGCTTCGAGAAATCGTCCCCCGCATGCTCAATTTGTTACATACAGCATTACCAACAAATACAGGCGCAATCCACAAAAACAAAATATATAAAACTATATTTCCAACGGATGCCGTCATCTCCAACCTATACCGATCCCTTTCTCTTCAACACCGTAAATACGGTCTTTATCAGTATCTTAATATCCAAACTAATACTGAAATTCATAATATATTCGTTATCCAATCGAACAACTTCTTCAAAATCCGTAATCTCGCTACGCCCGGATACCTGCCACATACCTGTAAGTCCTGGTTTCATAGCAAGACGGCTCTTATGGTGCTGATCATACTGATTATATTCATCCACCGTTGGCGGTCTTGTTCCAACCAAACTCATATCGCCCTTGAATATGTTGATAAACTGCGGAAACTCATCAATACTTGTCTTCCGCATAAACCTGCCGATTGGTGTTACACGCGGATCATCATCCATCTTGAACATCAAACCGGACATTTTATTCTGTGCCATGAGTTCTTTCTTCCGTTCTTCTGCATCCATATACATAGATCGGAATTTATAAATCTTAAACCGTCTTCCATTCTTTCCAACACGTTCCTGTTTGAAAAAGATTGGACCCGGTGACTGTATAAAAATAATTGGCGCAAATATCACAAACAATATCGCCGTAATTGCTATCCCTATAATAGATACTCCAATATCCATCAATCGTTTAATAACCTTTTGTTTGAATGACATGATATTAATACTTGTTGTAATTACCGTATAATGACTAATATTCTCTACAGCCGCATTCGGAGTTCCCGGAAGAATATTATTGATACTTACGTGTACTACAACACCCATCGCGAGAAATCGTTTGGTGATTTCTGCAACGCCTTCTCCATCATACTCCAAAAATATCTCATCAATAATATTGGATTTTACATATTCATACATTCCTCCAGCATCTGCAACAACATCAATACCATCGATTTTCTGACCGGTCATATCCTTATCCAGAATAACGATTCCATGGATCAGGTAATTTCGATATCCACTTTCTGCCAACCCTTTTACCAGGCTTTGCGCATGTGCATGATTCGTAACAATAAGCATCTGTCCTTTTCCGCGCTCTTTGTCCTCATTGGAATATAATACTTTCTTTCTCACAAGACGTACAATATACATGGTAATTGTGTCAATGACCACAAACAACGCAAACAATATTCGAGAATACACCGAAGATTGTTTCGCAAAGAACAATATAAACAAAATCACTGCAAACATCTCTGCATTATGAATGACTACTTTTTTCAATTCCTGTATGGCATTCCGCATTAAAATTCCAGAATACCCTTCCGAAATAAACATGATGGATAAATGGATTAAAATAACCATAATATTCATCATTGTATATTCCCCTGGTGTGGAATTCACAAGCCTTCCAAGCCTGATATAATATGCCAACCAGTAAGACACCTCTATACAGATAAGATCCAATATGATGAAATCCAAATGTTTACTTCTGCTCGTAAATTTATTTTGCATGTTGTATCATCCCTTTTAATTTTTCCCATCCTTTGACACTGGCTGCCTTTTCCTGCACAATCGCAGCATCTGCCTGAATGGTATAATCAAACTCTATCAAATAGGTGTGTTCCTTCATGTTTTTAATATAAATCTGTGGATCGCCCTGTTCCATCACATACGCACGTTTGTCAAACCGGTATCCATTTGTCCGATACTCTAATTCATAAGATGCATTTTCTGTATATCCAACTGCCTTCTGAATATATACAACACACGGAATCTCACCCGGATCAATCCTTAAATTACGCAAAGCATCAGGCAGCTTTCTTTGCAAATGAAACTCACCTTTTTCATCTGGATAAATACGGATGATATCACTTTCTGCTTCCGAATATCCTTTTCCCGTATCATAATACAGTTGAACCTGATTTGTTCCATTTTCATTTCCCTTAATTGCTTCTTCGAGATCCAGATTCATGACATACTGTCCCATTGTTCCATACAATGCATATAAATCGCTCCGATCTCTGTAGCAGTATTGCTGCAAAAAATGCAGTTCCATCTGCCGGTAAGCGGATACATTCTCAGGTGTAACTCCAAGCATCCGATTCATCTCTGTTTCATCAATGCTCGCACGGTTTGCATAATTCTCCAAATATACTTTACCCGCACGCCAAAGTAAAAAATCCACAGGAACCGGGAAGTCAAAGGTCCACTCATAATCAATCACTATCCATGTATTCCCCTGTACCATAATGTTGGAAAATATTAAATCAATATCTACCCCTTTGGAAAAAGGTACAGATACCGGAAGTGTTATTTTCCCGAACGCCTTTTGATATTGTTCTATTTCGTCCTGACTTCTTTCTTCACAAACCGATTGTCCGTTCAAATATACATGTCGAATTTCAGAAGCATACTGCTTTACTAACTCCGCAAATCTGTTCATGTCATCCTTTGTCAGGCATGCATCTAACGCTGATTCTAATGTATCCCCAGCTATATATTCAAATTCAATATATGCATCTGTAAGGTTTGCCTGATTTGCACACAAACGGCTCCCTGCAAACTCTTTTTTCAACAATGCATATACCTCATTCATATGTTCAATATGCGGGCGTGCCAATCTTGTATCTGCATATTTCCGCACAACTCGGCTTCCGTCCTCCCGATAAACAATATCGGTACGAATCGCGTAGTCCGGATGACGTTGATTTGAATATTTTGTATAAATTACCCGTTCCATCCTACACTCCTTTGGCTACAATCAAAAATGAGTTTGAGAACTCTGGAAACATTTCTGCTCTGATCAATTCCCCATACACTTTATTTTCATCAAATAAACGCACACGATTCCGATCGAAATTCCGATGATTTACATTCAGTTCGTTCTCATGTGGAAGATATTCATCCGAAAAAATCTTTTCAGGCAGCTTATAATCCGGATACGGATAATAAAAAGTATGATCAGAAAAACCAGCCTGTTCCAACATGTGCGCCAGCTCATTTTTAGAAAATGTCCGAACATAGCTATCCTTCGCATACCCTTCAATTCCACCAAAAAATGTTGCTATATGATCTTCCCGGCATCCTGCCCAATACTTCAATCCAAATTTATTTTCTATCGCAAGGATGAGTCGCCCATTTGGGGCTAAATGCTTCTTGATAATCTCCAGAAATTCCGCATATGGTTGTTCACTATTGATATAACTACATGCATATTCAAATACACCAATCAACGTGATCACATCATATTTCTTCTCCAGATGTTGTTCTACTTCCTGAAAATTACCAACTTTAATTGTGACATTATCTGCTTCCTGATGCCGATATGCGTTAATCATCGAACGTTTCATAGAAAGTTCCACTGCATCTACACTTTTTGCCATACGAGCAAGTACACCGGTAATTGCTCCACAACCTGCTCCTATCTCCAACACACGATCTTCTTTTGTAATCGGCATGGATTGTACAATATTCTCCCTGACATTTGAAAAATGATACAAAATCGCCCAGGATTTTCGTTCTGCTATCACACGATTATACTCGGAAGCCGGAACATTTTTTGCTATATCCAGCATTTCATCTTCAATTTCGCCGTCACTGTACAAATCCCTGCCAGGATAGTATGTGTCATCAATTGTTATGGAACCTATTTTCTGCATATATTCGTCCCTTCATAAGTCTGAACCGTAATCTTCGAGTTCATATCGTAATATCCAACCGTATTTTTATCTGACACGACTGTGATATTGCATACATCATATAAACGATGATATACCGTGAAATCCGTGCCATTATAACCAGTACAACCAAGCGAAAGAAGATACTCGCCTCCCTGCAAATTCATATCCTGCTCAAAAGATATCTCCATAATGGGACCAACCTCAAAATCAGTCTTTTCAAACATCGTATTTGTACCGGTAATTTCTGTTCCCTTTGGATCTTTGATGGATAATGCAAATATCGGATACTCAATTGGGGCATGCATCTGCACCTTCATACGCACTGTGAAAGGTTTTCCTTTTTCAATCGTATTGGTAATATTCCCACAGCTATCTACAATCGCATAATCAATAATCTCTGCCTTCTTATCGCCATATTCAATAGCATTTTCATTTTGTGAAAGCAAATCCTTCCAACATTTTGCTTCGTTTACTGATTTTGCTGCCTCCATACTTGGTGCCTTGGCAATATTTTCTGTTTCCTCGTCCACATGTTCCAAATCCAACTGACCAACCAGTACCTTTTTATACATGTCAACCATTTCTTTGGGACGTCCCTCTGCCAGTTTTACTCCCTTATTCAACAGCACAACACGATCACAATATTTACTGATACTGCTTAGATCATGGCTTACGAACAATATAGTTTTCCCCTGTTCTTTAAATTCCTCAAACTTTTTATAACATTTTGTTTGAAAGAATACATCACCAACAGACAATGCCTCATCTACAATCAAAATTTCAGGATCTATGTTAATCGCCACTGCAAAAGCCAACCGCACAAACATACCGGAAGAATATGTTTTAACCGGTTGGTGAATAAACTCACCAATATCTGCAAAAGCCAATATAGCATCTAACTTTGCATCAATTTCCTTCTTTGTAAAACCAATCATCGTTCCATTTAGATACACATTTTCAAGTCCTGTGTATTCCATATTAAATCCGGCTCCCAACTCAAGCAATGCAGAAATACGCCCATCAATCTCCACATTACCACTTGTCGGATTCAGAACCCCGGTAATAATCTTGAGAATCGTTGATTTACCAGAACCATTTGTCCCAATAATCCCAACACATTCCCCTTTTTTTATATCAAAATTAAGATCATGCAATGCATAATGTTCGCGATGCAATACCTTCTTCGTCAAACCCAGGGACTCCCGGAATCGATCGGATGGTTTATCATATAATTTATATAATTTCGTTACATTCTGTACACGAATCGCCGTCTCGCTCATAATTTATCTCTCTTTTTCTTATAACACATCTGCAAAATGCACCTTTAATCGATTAAACACATTCACACCTATAACAAAGAATAGCAATGTAATAATCCAAAAGGCAAGTGTCCATAACGGCTTCTCCCAAAACCAAATATGATCCAGCAACGCATTTCGAAATCCATCTACAATATAATACATCGGGTTTAATTTAAATACTTTTGCTAAAGTTGGATGGTTCACCAAAATATCCGATATATTCCACATAATTGGAGTCATCCACATTCCAATCTGTAATACAATATTTACAATCTGTGTCAGATCCCGGAAAAAAACAACCACCGCAGATGTAAAATACGCCAATCCTAACACAAGCAGAAAGTTACAAATCATATAATATATAATCTGCAACAAATAAACACTTGGGATATATCCATTGCACCAGCATAAAACAATCGTAAATGCCGTAAATATCACATGTACAAAGATTGCCGACAATACTTTCACCAGCGGTAATATATCGATATTAAATACAACTTTCTTTACCAGATAATTGTACTCGATCAATGCATTTGTTCCACCGTTCAACGCCTCCGAAAAAAAGAACCACGGAACAAGTCCTGCCATCAGCCACAGTACAAACGGGTGCCCGCTCGGTCTACCCTGGCGCAATCCCACAGTAAATACAAACCAATACACAACAACTGTGACAATCGGCTGCACAAACGCCCAGATTACGCCCAAATAAGAACCTGCAAACCGTGTCTTAAAATCATTCTTCGCCAGATTTCCGATCAGTGTCCGGTTTTGAACTAATTCGATCGGAAGATTTATAAATTGCCGAAACCGTGAAGTTGTTTTCTTTTCCATGCCTATTTTTTATACTCCTTAATACCACTCCACTTGGTATCCTTCTCTGAGAATGTCAGATCTTCTACCGTCATTCCTTCTGGCATCGGCCATTCTACGCCAATTTCCGGATCAGACCAGAGCAGTCCGCCCTCATCGTTTGGATGATAAAAATCTGTACATTTATAACAAAACTCTGCATGATCGGATAATACGATGAATCCATGCGCAAAGTTCTTTGGAATGAAAAACTGTTTCTTATTCTCTGCAGACAAACGAACGCCAAACCATTTACCAAATGTCTTTGATCCTTCCCGCAGATCCACCGCCACATCAAATACCTCTCCACTTACAACACGCACAAGCTTATCCTGTGGATAATTGATCTGGAAATGCAATCCTCGAAGCACACCTTTCTTAGAGCTGGACTGGTTATCCTGTACAAATGTACAGTCAATGCCTGCCGCTGCAAAATCATTATAATTGTAAGTCTCCATGAAATAGCCTCTATCATCGCCAAACACAGAAGGTGTGATTACCTTCAATCCCTCAATCTCTACACCATCTGCTTCACAAGTCTCTACTGTGATTTTTCCAAATTTCTGTTCCATGTCCTTTTCCTTTCATTCAATTATTCAAAATAAAAATATAAAACATGTATATAAAAAATACGCCTTCAAGCAATAATTTCATATTATTTTCATATTACATAATTATTGAAATTGTAGCATATAGCTAGCGAAACTGCAAGTTTTCCATGTGAATACTATAATATAAATTTGTTTGCAAAAAATACGCCATAACTATAAAAATCCTCCCAACATTGCATTGCAACACTGGGAGGATTTGATTTTTCGATTAAATATCTGCTTCCTTCAAATATCTGCTTACCGCATCTGTCCAGACTGGAAGCGGTGTGAATCCATTTTCTACAAGCTTCTTCTTATCCAAACGGCTGTTGTACGGTCTTGCCGCCTTGCTGAGTCCATACTCTGCTGTGGTGACTGGCGTTACCTTCGTAGAAAGTCCATACTGGCGATAGATTTCCACGCAGAAATCATACCATGAGATATAGCCTGTCTTGGCTCCAATTGCGTCAGCGCCCTCTGGAAGCTCTGCATTTGTGGCATGGTAATAACCATATTTCTCGGTCTCGCACATATCTACGAGCAGACGCGCTAAATCGTAGGTATACGTCGGCGTGCCGATCTGATCACAGACCACGCGTACCTCGTCGTGCGTCTTGCCGACATTGATCATCGTCTTGATGAAATTCTTGCCATTTAAACCAAATACCCACGCGATACGGACGATGAAATATTTCTCTAGTATAGAAGAAACTGCCAATTCTCCGTCCAGCTTTGACTGTCCGTAGACATTGAGCGGCTTGTAATCTTTGCAATCCGGCTCCCAAGGCATCGTGCCCTGTCCATCAAATACATAATCCGTTGAGAGGTACAACATCTTGCAGTCCAGCGCCTTGCACACTTCTGCAATGTTTCTTGTGCCGTCCACATTTACCTTTTTTACGGTCGCCTGCTTGTCCTCATCTTCGGCTGCATCCACGGCTGTCCATGCTGCACAATGGATCACAGCGTCCGGTTTGATCTCCATGATCTGTTTCTTCACGGCTGCCTGATCAGTGATGTCCAGACTTACATATGGCATTGTCGTAACTGCAGACCCATCCTGCACGCCTGCATAGGTCTCTCCGAGATCGGAACCCACGCCTTCGTGTCCTCGTTTGCTCAGCTCATTCATCACATCATGACCAAGCTGTCCATTTACACCCGTTACAAAAAATTTCATTTTTGATATCCTTTCCATTCAAATCTTTTTATATTTTTTCAAAAAATTTGTCCCAATTTTGATTTTCTTTTTCCATTTTAACAACCATCTATGTGTGCGTCAAGCGATGAAAATCGTCATTTTTGACTTAATTTTATTAAGTTAAATTCAAAGTATGCTCTCCAGCGCGTCAATTATGCCAGACCCCTTGTTTTTTTGCTCACTTATGCTACGATGAGGTTGTCCGAGGCAAACACCCTTGGGCAGGAGGAGAGCTGGGGTTATTGATGTTCGAAAGCAATAACTTCAAATGTGTGTTTACATAGAAACCGGACGGAATGGGGAACCGTCCGGTTTTGTATTTATCTTTTATCTTCGCATTGCATCCCCCCTACATCTCGATTATAATATCCTTATATTACTTCGGAAGAAAGCGGGGAGCTACAATTATGAAGATCATCTTTTGCAAATGGGGAAGCATCTGCGAGAAGGGAATCGCAAATGCGTTGCAGCGGTTAGGCATTACAGTTATCACGATGGATCGCAAATTCGAAAGCGTCGACTACGACAAAGGCTATCTGGAAACACTGGCGGATCTGATTCAGAAAAATCCAGATGCGTCGTGTGTATTCTCTGTCAATTTCCAGCCAATCGTAGCGCGCTGCTGCAAAGTATTTAAGCTTCCTTATCTTTCATGGACGGTAGACTGCCCTAGCTTCCAGCTTTATTCAGAGACGATTGCCTACCCCACAAACCGAATCTTCGTCTTAGACCGTATGCAGTGGGAGAAATTCTCTCCAGCCAACCCGGACTGTATCTTCCATCTGCCGATGGGCGCGGATGTTGCAACATGGGATGCAGTGAAAGTAACTGCCGACGATCATCGCAGATACGACTGTGACATCTCTTTTGTGGGTTCTCTGTACTCTGAGAAAACGCGCTACAATTCCATCGAAAAAGATCTGCCGGATGCGATGCGCGGCTATGTCGACGGACTTATTAATGCCCAGTTAAACGTCTATGGGTACAATCTGTTGGAGGATTCCATCACTGACGAATGGGCGCAGGAATTCAAGAAATATGCCGATTGGGCACCGCTTGGCGAAGACTACGCGGAAGATGTGAAAGGCATCGTTGCCGACACCTATCTCGGCTACAAATGCACCGAGCAGGAACGCATCCGCACCTGCAATGCAATTGGCGCGCATTTTGAGGAATTACGGAAACAGGGAACTAACTATCAATTTGACCTGTGGACGCTGACCGATACCGCACCATTAAAACATGTCCGGTGTCGTGGCGGCGCTGATTCCAACAATATGATGCCGCAGATCATCAAATGCAGCAAAATCAACCTGAACATGACAAACCGCCCGATCAAAACCGGACTGCCTCTCCGTATCTTCGATCTCATGGCATGTGGCGGCTTCGTACTGTCGAATTATCAATCTGAAATCCCGGAAATTTTCGTCCCGGACGAGGATATCGTCCTCTATGACAGCATCCCGGATATGCTCGCCAAAATCGACTATTATCTGGAACATGATGATGAGCGGAAACAGATTGCAAAAAATGGATACGAGAAAGTGAAAGAATATCACAGTTACGATGTAAGAATTGTGACAATGTTGAAAGCAGCCGGGATTATTTAATCCCGGCTTGTAATCATTATGGATTCCCTAAAACGACTTAACACCTCCGACATCAAATCAGACATATCTCGCGATGATCTGACTCTCATATTCTGCATCGTGAATATCTTCCACCTGATCTCCCCCGGCAACCTCATTGTTGTACTTTGTCTTTACCTCAGTTTTTCTGCCTTTTCCAGCCAAGAACCATTCATATTCAATATCCACATGACCGATATCTAACGCCTGATATCCTTCAATTGCCAAATCATATGCCAGAACCGTTGCTGTTGGTCCAAGTGCAACCAGCACCAACTTATCCTTGCCTTGCTTTTTGGTTTCTGCAAGCAATTCCTCATATCGATCAAATGCATGTTCTGCCGGTCCCAAAATTCTTACAATGCTTTTCGCTCCAGCAAACAAATCATTTCCGACGCCAAGACGACTTTTCTCCCCTTCCACAATCACCAGGTTCCGCCCCTGCCATATCTTCTTCAACGCATCAAATCTCTGTTTCGGTGCGTCTGTATTATTATCATGATAACTGGCATACGGGCGCGTCACATATGCATCGTAATATGTCCGATCCATATCTAACAAATCATAATTCTGCTTGCGCACCTCTTCCGTCAGATACGCACGGATATTGTAACGGCACTCTGTATTATACTTAGATAAATCCCCATAAATATCTGGAATTCCTAATAAAATTTCTTCGTTCTCCATATGTAAAACTTCCATAAGCCGTCTGGCAAGCTCCGCATCCGCATGCTGAAACTTCTGCCGGTTTACACCGGCGATTACCGCAAACTCACCATCCCCGAACCGAGCCATAGACTTCCGCTCAGATATGATTTTATCAATTGCTTCCTGACCTGATCGTATCGTTGGCAACTGCAACTTATCCTGTGTGGCAAGCACTTCGTATTTCAGATTGTCCACAGACAGATTCATAGCATATTGATTCGTCGACAGCTGTGCAATCTGCTGCTTGCACGCATTCGTAAGATTCGAAAGCATCGTCTGTAATTCGCCGACCTTCCGTTCCAGTTCATCTATCTGCATTTTATCTGTCTGTGTTCTACACATGCGCTCTGTAACCTGTTCAGCAAACATTGGCACATCAACACCCGAGATACAAGAAATTCCATACAGATCTGCCATATCCATATATCTTACATTGTCCGTACTACGATTCGTAATATATCCATCTACCTGCCCAAACAAGCTCCTCTCATCTTCAGGATTGGCAACAAATAGATTCACATAGCAATCCACATCCTCATACTTTGAGAAGATATCATCTAATCTCTCTAGCTTTTCCTGCAGATCAGCATCTTCCCTGATATACAGCAAAAGTTCGTAATTCGTATCTGCATAACTATTTACAAATGCTTCAATCACATTTGAATATGTCGGATAATCCTGTTCAAAATCCGGTATATACAACAATCTCCGATCTGGTCCGGACTTTGTCTTCTCCATTGGAATAATATCCGCCATCGGAATCTGTTGAAGTTCCCGCTGTGCATCCGGCAGAAATGTCTCTATAAAGGTATCTATATCTCCATACAGCAATCCAGCCGCAGCACGTACCTTCTCTGCAGTCCAATTCCACCACCGGATCAGTTCCAGCGCTTCTATTTGTCTCTCTTCAAAACGATAGCCAATTACTTTTGCAGGATTCCCTGACACAATCGCATATGATGGCACATCCTTCACAACAACTGCTCCCGCTGCCACGACAGCGCCATTGCCAATCGTTACCCCGCTCATTATTGTAACATCATCACCGATCCAGCAGTCATTCATAATAACCACCTGACCTTTACGCCTGATTCTCTCTGGTCTGCGATATGGAGCCCCATTAATCCGCCCCTGACAGACACGTCTATAATCGTGATTCATATCCACAATTATCTTAACATCGCCCGCAATTGACGTATAACGTCCAACCTGCAGATTATATATCATGCCGGAATCAAAAACGACCTCTGCCCAGGCTTCTTCAATATAACTGTCTCTGCCAATCACCAGCACAGGGAAATTCTTCTGTTCACCCAGAACATCACTCATATATGCTGTATCCGTCTGTACACTATTTTCAGGTATATTTAACTTTATGCGCATGATTTTCTCCTCACGTACCAGATTATACTAATATTCTATCTCTGTCGAAGCAAGCATCACAGGTTTCTCGCGTAACGTAAACTCATGTACATACGGAGATGGAGAACCATAATACGCATCACCGTTCATCGCCAGACGCTCTCGATAAGCCGCGAGATCTTCCTGCTTCTGCGGTTTCTCCAACGTACACCATGCCTTGTTTGTCTCTGCATAAGTACGAAGCATTTCTGTTAACCTCTTAACCCGCTGCAGATCAACCTCCCAGTCCGATAATCGTGGTGGATAGAAGCATATCTGCACCTGCAAATTCTCATGGTTATCTGCAAATATCTGTAGTCTGGATTCCACATGAGCAAGTGCGCGCTTTCCAAGATTGGCAAGCTCAGTTTCTCCGATGCAGTAAAGGATCGTCTTCTGGGATGTACCCTTTCCTGCTTCACTCTGGAATACAAACTCCGATACAGAGATTTTCCGCTCCCAGATTGCCCTGTATGCTTCTCCCGAGAATTCCACCAGACACTCCAGATACCGCTGCCGCATGTTCTCCGACTGCACATAGATCTGATCTGCATACATAAGTGCCGGTGCCGTCACATAATGCTTCATATTATATAGATCCGTTGTGTCCTCTGCTCCGAATTCCTTCACCTTATACGCCGGAACATAGATCAGATTCTTCGTATACTTCCGAAGATTTCCCGCATAGTATATCGGCGAAATCGTCAGGCATGGATTCTCACCATCATACGGATCCTGAATATATATCGTACCCGGTGCCAGAAGTGCCAGATTTACCTTCTGCCATGGCATGAACTGTATATTATCTGCGAATTCTCCGTACAGATTCTGTATATGATCTTGTATACGCATTGTGTTTGCATCTTCCGTGTTCTGCCCATACTCTGCATGTCCATAAACGTCTTTGAATACTGTCGGCACACAGACGATATATACATCTGTATCTGCCTTTTGCCGTTCCTCATCACATAGATGTTCATACGCATGCCATTCCCGCATCCCTGTACATATAAATAGCACAGAGCGGCGTGCAATGCAGAATTGCTGTATCTCCGCTTTCATCTTTGTATAGCTGCGAGCAAACGCCTCATACGAAGCACGAACTGTTGCATCTGCTTCCGGCACATCGACTGACTGCTGTCCTGCTTCCGGTGCGCCCGGTTCCTGTAAATGGGTATTCAACTGCTCATACGACGCATACAACGCATCACAGTATTCCTGTATCTTCGCAACCACTTTCTGCACGCATGGATTTGTTTCCCCACGTACCTCTTCGAGCAATGTGCCAAAGTCTACGACCAATTGCTGTAATTCCGGCAACACCGATAACACATCCTCATACTGCTGCTCCTGAATCTGTGCCGTACAGTTCTCCATCATCTCATCAAGTACCGATACATATTGTCCGGCAATGTCTGTAAGTGTCTGCTTCTCTACATCATTTTCCTGCTTACAGGATGACTTCTTATCCACTTCCTTGCACACACGACCTGCGTTGTCACACAATAAATTCTGTGATATACCATCGAATGCATTTGCATTCCTGCACACATGACCTGTGCTGTCATATAACATCTCTGGCTGGAACGTAAACTCCGGCAGAGAAAAATCCGCTACCGCCTGCAGGTTCTTCCGCTGCCCCTCAAAATACGGATAGTCGTGTCCACCCCAGACCTTCCGTATCGTCATATAATCCCCATAACGATAGCGAAGTGCCGTGTCATAATCTTCAGGCACCGGTATCGTAATCTCTTCAAACGGCAGCCGCACAAGCGTATCATAGCACTTCTTCGGCAATCCCCGATTTCCTTTGAGCACCCACGGAAAGATCTGTGCAACCGCATCCGATTCATCTGCCGGCACCCGCGCCATCTGTAATTCCGCAAGCCGGTACAGGGAAATTCCGAGTTCACGTGCATTCTTTGGCCTCGGCAGCTTCGTCTGGTATTTATTTTCAAGTTCCTGTAAAAACATTTCTCTTACAGAATCCTGCATGCGTCCCTCTATGATCTGATCTACCACCGCCAAAATATGCTTGATCTCCTCGCAGCGCGCTTTCTCCTGTTCCTCGTCCCTGTACAGATAATCCATCACGAAGATATCAACCGTTGCGATATATGGGAAATTATGATATTTCTCCAAATGTTTTTCATCAAAACAGATCTGGTTACAATTCACCACGCGCGACAAAAAGAGCCAGTGATTCTCCTTCGTTGCATAATCGTGAATTGCAAACTCTCCCGGAAGCTCATCCTTCGCCACTTCCTTGAAACGCTCATAATCTTCGCGTAGCATGCCGATATCCAGATCATCATCCCACGGCACAAATCCACCATGGCGCACGGCACCGATCAGCGTCCCCCACTCCGCGAAGTATCGAATATTATATTTTTTACAGATGCGGTCAATCTCTGCAAGAATCTGAAGCTCTGCCCCCCACGCCTGCTTGATTGCCGTCGGCACATAAAATCCGTAACGCACCTCATCCTGATAAAATTCTGTGGTTAATTTCATTGCATCCATTTCCTGTAACTACCGAAAAAATCTCGCATCTGAATATTTTTCTATAGAAAAATATTCGTGAAGCAGTTTTTATCTATAGAAAAAGTCGCTTTACTCGTTCACACCCATGATCTTCACATAGTCTTCCGTCTTATCTCGCATAATTGTAAGCCCCTGCATCAGCTGCTCCATCGGAAGTCGGTGTGTAATCAACTTCTCCGGATGCACACGCCCTTCTGCAAGCGCACGCACCACATAATGCCAGTCATCATCCTCACTGCCGGTAAAGGACGAATTCCACGTACCGGATACGCGAAGCTCATTCCGCAGGATCTTCCAATACACCGCTTTCGGAAGCGTCATGTCTGAATATGGATTCCCCACAAATACAATACTACCACCCGGTGCAGAAAGTTCTACCGCGCGCTGTACCGTCTCGTTTTTCCCGACACACTCAAAGAACAGATCTACTCCGGCACCATCCGTCCGTTTCATAAGCCATGCAGCGGCATCTTCCTTTCTCGAATCGCAGAATTTCTCCTCCGGAATGCGCAGTTCCCCGACATGGAGCTTCTGTGCATCTTTATTTCCGATCACATATAAATCCTTTACACCTGCATCCTTCAGGAACATCGTAAGAAGCAGTCCAATCGTTCCAAGTCCCCAGATAGCAACCCGGCTCTTCGAAATATCCCCCGCCAGCGCCATGCCTTTCCGCATCGCATGTACAGAAACCGCCATTGGCTCCAGCATAGCCGCCTGCTCGTAAGTCACGCCCTCCGGCAACTCAAGCAGGTTCTTCTCCGGCACTGCCACATACTCCGCAAACCCGCCATCACACCGGGAACCAAGATAATTATAATTCCGGCACATCTGGTACTGTTTCTTCTGACACGGTCCGCACGTCCCACACGGAATCAAAGGAAATATACCAACCGGTTTACCCTGCCATTTCGCATCCACATCCGTTCCACACGCACAGACCTGTCCGGAAAACTCGTGTCCGATAATAATCGGATGCACATGCGCCCCTGTCACAAAGGCACGAGGAATATCCGAACCACAGATACCCGCTGCCTTAACCGCAACCAAGACTTCATCTGATTTTGGCTGTGGTTTCTCCGTCTCTTCATATGTCATATTGTTTGGGTTATGTAATATCCATGCTTTCATATGTGGGGTCCTCCTTTGTCTACACCAACATCACACGCCCGGTATGCAGAATCTTATAATCCTCCGCATGATGCATAAAATATAATGTCTCCAAATTCTCTCCTAAATAACCAATATAACGATCTGCTCGTTCCCAGCCCTTCGGATCCGACAGTTCTTCTGTACGCTCCAAAATCGGGAACAGCCATGCACAGTAATCTCGAAGCACCTCTTCCTTCGCCAGAAGGATATTATAATTGTACATATAATTTCCCTTGAAAATCCGATGATAGGTCTCCATATATTCCGGATGCAGTTCTTCAAGTGCCTGCACCATCGCATCCCAGTCCGAAGTTTTCACATACCGCTCATGATGCTCGAAAATATCCGGTTCACACATCGTCGGATATGGCAGCACCACATCCACATCGTGCTCTGCAATGTAGTTCATCTGGTCATCATCGATATCGAGCAGACGCCGGTATTGATATAAGCCGGTATATCGCAGTTGCTCTTGTCCCGCATCTTGAACAGACTTACCGCCATAATCTGTCACATCATACTGCAGCTGATTCTTCCAGATCCAGTAAAGTGCCGTCAGCTCACAATAATTCACATTCTTTGCTGAGATGTTTTCTCCGATATCATCCGTCAGTGCTGCGACTCTCTCATCCGTCAACGCAGCTCCAACCTGAATCGGCTGTACCCACGCAGGAACCGAGTAATCGGTCTGCACCTGCTTGTCCCGGTAAAACTTCGCCATATAGCAATTTGCTTCCGGCAAAGTCTTAGCAAATGTGCGCTCCTTCTCATCCTGTACGGTCACAGAAAGCATCGGTGCTACACCACCCGGCAATACCGGAAACTCGACCTGCTTCGCATAATACGCACCCATCAGCTCCGCTTCCAGCTGCCATGTCATACAGATATGATTGTGAAATCCCTGTTCGTCCAGAAACTCCACGATCTTCTGTTGAATATCCTGTGGAGTCGCGATCAGAATGCAGATTTCTTTGTCTGTCAGCTCCGCAAGCTCATAAACTTTCAGATTGTTCAATATTGATGGGTTTCCGCTTCGGGAAGTTACCACAAATCCCTCCAGATGAATTTCCGGGTGAACTGTCTGAATCGCATGGGAGGCGCCAAGAGCAAGGCTTTTTGCACCGAAGATTATTAACTTGTGGGGGAATTGTATTTCTAACATTTCTAATATTCTCCAATTAAAACATTTTTCTTAATGATTCTATCAAATGCCTATTTTCCTCTCTCGTACGCACTGCCACGCGGATATATTGTTTTCCATTCTTAATTTTAGGTGCTACATCCTTGATTAAAATATTATCTCGAAGTAACTCCGTTGCAACTCTTTGACTAGTATTTTCATGTATCTCACATAATACATAATTTGCTTCTGATGGAAAAACATCAATTTTTTCAAGTTGTTTCAAAGAATTAATCAATTCTTTCCTGGATATCCTTAATTGTTCTAATGATTTCGCATATTCGTTTTTATACTTTTCAAATATTTGCATAAAAAATTCTGCAAACGAATTTATATTCCAAATAGCAACATCTTTTTTTAATTTAGCAATCATCTTTTTATTACTACTTGCTAAAACGCCTAACCGAAGTCCAGGTATTCCATATGATTTAGATATACTTTTAACTACATATAAATTTTCATAAATCGATAAAATATTTTCCGTAATTAATGTGTTATTTATTTCATTTGCAAAATCCACAAAACTTTCATCTATGATGATATTTATACTTTTTGCTTTCGCCCAATTAATCAACATTAAAATATCAACATGAGGAATATAATTTCCACTTGGATTATCTGGATTTATTATAACCAAATGATTAATTTCCTTTTTATCAAAAAAATTGATTATATCATTAGCTGTATATCTAAAATCCTTAGAATCAATTGCAAATTCAACAATATTTCCTTTATATCTATGCCGGTATTCTTCAAATGTAGGTGTTATGATTCCTAATGTTCCATCCAAAGTTTCCATAAAATACTTTATTAGTTCTGCTGCACCATTTCCAATAACAATATGTTCTTGATTAATACCAAAATTTTTTGCTGCAAGTAACGAATTTACTTGCATGCCAGAAGGATACTGTAGTAATAGCAATTCAAAATTTGATTTTAACTCCCTTACCATTTTCTCTGTTGGGAAATATGGATTAACCAAATAACAAAAATCTAAAAGTGTCGGATACCTCCAGTAGCCACCATACCTAGATGTAATCAATTCATACTTTTTCTCCATCGATTCTTCAAATATGCTTGAAGCAATATCCAAATCCTGAATATCATCAATCTCATACCATTTCTGCCCGGTTAATCTTTTCGCTTTCATTTCACAATGTTCAAGCATCGCAATTAACTTGATAACCGATTCATAATATTCATTTACTCCCATTGCTTTAAAATAAGCTTCCAAAAAAGGCACATACACATCAGATGCAAAGGTCTTCCCAAACTTGTATATATTTACAGTCTTATAATAATTTTCTTTTTCTTCAAAGCGCAAATATTTCCCTGGTATAAATTCCACAATAGAATCTTCCGCATCAAGTTCTAAACATGTACCATCCATCCAACTAGCAAATTTATCAACCAAGGCTAGTGTACTGCGTGGATCATCTAAAAGCAAATCTATTGCAGCTTCTTCAAAAATAATATCGGATTCTAATAACAAAGTATCCTCTTTCTGTAAATATTTCTTAGCCAATAAAAGCGAATAAATATTATTGGTTTTATCAAAATCATCATTCTCTACAAATACAACCGGAGTCCTAACATCTAAGTTTTTGACAAATTCAATTAACCCCTGCTTCTTATAGCCCACCACTATCACAATTCTGGAAAGTTTCTTTTTATCTAAAATTTTTAATGTACGTTCAATCAACGGAACGCCATTTACCTTCACCATACATTTTGTATTGTTTTTAGTGAGCTCATGCAGCCTTTTTCCCATACCGGCTGCCAAAATAATTGCCTGCATTTTGTTTACCCCTCTTCAACATCTCCTACATCACTTGGAAACTCTTTCCAATTTGGATATTCATGTTGCATATAACGTTCTTCATCATTTGGAGCTAAAAAATATGCTCCTTCATATTCCACTTTCTTTAATGGAAAAATCGCCTTAGTTGGTATAAAATCTTCTATATTCCACAATCCTCTATAAATAAAACTATCAATACCTGGAAGGATTTTATTTGTTGGTTTCTGACTGACAATTCCCTTATTTTCTATTGTATCATAGCAATAATCAAACCAATCTTTCATACTTGGTGAATTTTTCTTCACTATAAAAGCATCGCTAACATAAGACGCATATTCTTGAATTGTTAAATCTTCTCTGTAATAATCAAAAGCAAACAACTCCAGTTCAGTCACCACATCCTCATTGTCCATAGTGCAAATACGAATAAAATCCGGAAATACCAGAAGAAAATAATTTTTCCCAACCGCAGTTTTAACCTCTCCCCATGTATCATATGGACTAATATCCGATTTATTGATTCCATCTTCTAATGTTTTTACGCCTGGAATAAATACAGTTGAATATTTCTTGAAAAAATCCATTAATTTATATACATCCTCACGCATAATTCCAAAATCAATATCATCATCCCATGGAATAAATCCATTATGCCGCATCCTTCCAATCAGTGTACCGCTTGTAATCCAGCACAAAACAGGACAATGCTCATCAAGAAAGCTCAAAGCCTTTACCGCTCTGTTTTGAACTAACATTTGCTTTTCTCTCAATTTACCCGTTGCCGGGCTCATATGGTAAATACTTGCATGTCTTTTAAAATAATCCACACGCCTTTTTTCCTTATTTAATCTCGTATGCAGATATCGGATCATATATGTATTTCTTACTTCTTTACTCTTTAAACTGTCAAGGATTTCAAAATCTATATGTTCCTTTGTCTCAAATCCCGGGAGTTCCTTTGCCACTACATAATCGCAAACGCCATCCCTGTCAAGCTGTTCTGCCAATTGCTCAGCATTATGTCCATTTACCCCAAGTACAAGCAACACTTCCTCTGTTTGTACAAGATTTATAAGTTCCTGATAACTTATAATCTCATGTTCTTCGACCGATTGTCCAATTACATTTGGGTTATTGTCACAAAAATAGTTTACAACATCCGCTCCCAAAAAATGTAACGTCCTTTTACCTACATTTCCACAACCAAATATAACCGTGTACATATATGTCCTCCATTTATGTGCAGATACCAAATGCCTTCATAGTAGCATTACTCATAACAAGCTCTTCATCCATTACCTGAATCTTATCTTCTGATACCTTTTGTTTTAAATAATCATAAATTGCTTTTCGAGTTCGTGCAAATGAACAAGTAATTACAATATGTTCATACTGTAATGTCTCAATCATATCCGGAGCTTCGGCAGGAATACCCTGTCTGCAAAGTTCTTCCCAATTCCGATCAACCAAAGCTACAACTTCACAAAATCCTGTCCTCTGTATCCATGAATATAAACGCTGACCATATAACCCAGCTCCATACAAAATAATCCGACTTCCCTTTTTCACATGTGGATATGGGTACAAGTATGGTAGCTGTTCCATATTCTCATATAAGATATCTGCACGAGGAAGCATAAGAAACAGCACATATTCTTTCCACTGTTCTCTCAAATCATAAATATCTGCATATTTCTTAAATAATCGATTACCCTCATGATATAATAATTGAAACCGTTCTCTTTCTTTTGCCGAATCACCCTGCTGATGCACCATTGAGGTTGGGGTTTGACGATAATGATAAAGACATTCATCTAATATATATATACTATTCGCCTTAAGTAAATACGGATATATACATAATGCATCATCCCCCATTGTGATTCTGATATCTACATCTGCATGCATTCTTTTTAAAAGTTCTTTCTTAAAAAGCTTATCCCAAAGTCCCGGAAAAATACCCCACTGAAAAAAAGATGTATTCACAATCATATTAGGATATATTTCTTCAATCATTTTATTTTTATCATAATAGCCAACTAAAAATCCATGATTTACGGAAATACTTGTGCTGCCTGTATCTTCTCGTCTTCCACACATTGATACATCTGCATCGTTTATCATCAACGATTTATATAATCGTTCTATCATATTTGATTCCAACCAATCATCTGCATCGGCAAATGCTATATATTCCCCTTCCGCATTTTCAATGCCAATATTTCTCGCATAAACAGCCCCATGATTTTCTTGATGAATAGTCAAAATTCTTGAATCGGCTTCTGCATATGTATCACATATTTTTGAAGATTTGTCCGTTGATCCGTCATCCACCAGTATGATCTGCAAATTTTTATAAGTTTGGGATACAATGCTGTCAAGGCATATAGGCAGATACTTCTCTGCATTATAAACTGGAACAATTATCGAGATTTTGTCCATATCCTATCCTCTTTTTTTCAATTGCTTTTTATAATTATCCATTGTTTCCTGAATCACCTTCAAATATGAGTCCTTATATTTTTTGTCTGGTTCCAAATAATTACCTTCTCCCCATTCATTCCACGCATTAATAAACAAATATTCGTTATCTTCCTCCACCGTCTTCTGTATATTTTTCAAAAGATACTTTTTAAAATTGTTCGGATTTGCCCCTCTTGTTATAATCCCCTTTACCCCTCTTCTCGGAGAGTCGTCAAAGTTAATAAATACAGCTCTATATTGCCCCTTACTATGTTTGCTTTCCAACATCTTTTTATTGATTTTATTGTACGAGATTGTCTTCATAGCAAATCGATTCAAAATACATTTTTTATTATCATGTGGCGTCAGCCATGTTACTTGTCTCAGCATTTCCGCTTTTGTTCTATTTGGCTCAAAATCTACGGATCCATTTACCCATATACTTTTATCCACGTGTTCCCTGTGCATATTCATTGAAATAATATAAACACCATCAAAACCATCTTTCTTTGCACGCATATTCCAATATTGAATCATTTCATTAAATTCTGGTATATTTTTTAATCGATATATTAATAATACTGGTCGGTTTTGATTTTTTATATATCTGTCATCCCTAAAATAATCTAAAAAATATAAATAATGCTTTTCCCATTCCTCTTCTCGTCCATAAGTTTGCGGTATCAGTATTTCTTTCTCTCCACCAGCTCCATGCCACGTTTTCGTCCATGATTCATTTGCCCACGCCATACAGTAATTTATATGTACAGTTTTATCATTTAACAAATTATATATAGGTTTTTCTAATACCATCCTTCCTTCAAACCAATAATGATAAAAACAAAACCCATATATCCCTGCCTTTGTTGCTAATTGTGCCTGCCACCGAATTACTTCTTCATCTAATAAATTATAATAATTATCATTAAATGGTTCTCTTGGCTGATAATGCCCCCAATATAATGGCTTACTTTTTTTTACGTTTGTCCATTCAGTAAACCCCTTTCCCCATGCATCATTATTTTCAGGGATTTCATGAAACTGAGGTAGATAAAAAGATATCAAATTCATAACTTATACACTCCACACAACTTCTTCCAACGACACAATTGGATAATTTACTTTTTTTTCTAGTTGATGCTTGATATTTTCATATGCATAAAAAGGTGTCACAACTATTACATCTGCTTTCGGCAATTCTTCCGATATATCATACACATCTCTAATTCGAGAAATCGTGCAACTTACATCTCTATCAACACCATAAATCACTCTAATAGGACTATCCTCTAAATCTTCCATCAGTCGATTTGCCAATTCAGCCATGCCATATATGGCGATATTTTTATACCCTTTCCATTCAAAGTACATAGAAACACTTTTTCCAAGGTTTTTTATTTCCAACCAATGATTTAATAAATAATAATTATCCAGCAATTTATCTTTTTCATCCAATAATATTTTATTTCTTTTTAGCTTTCCCGTCATAATTGCTCCCTAAATATCCACAACTCAGCTATTTTTCAAAAAGTCTGCTATATTAATCTTTTTTTTACATCCCGTAATATTGCATTTTTTAATATCAATACCCATAACTGTATTGATTAATAAATCAACTTTTTCCTTATTTTGATCAGGATGTATACATTCATACCCCTTTACATAATAAACATTTCTATCTAAAAAAGTATAAACATTATATCCTTTCTCTCTCAATACTTTAGCCAACACTAACCCTAATTCCCCCGCTCCATATATTCCTATTTTTGCATTACATTCTGTTAAATATCTTTCCAATTTTTTTCTTAAGCTCTGATCATTTAATAATATTCTGTATAGTTTATTATTACAATTTTCTTTATATATTTGTTGATTGAAATTTCTAATCAATCTCTCTTCATATCCTTTTATATATTCTTTAAGATTATACATTAAATAGATTTTTTCATAATCAACATTATTCAATCTACGCATGTTTAAGAAAATGAATTCTAATTTACTTAAACGATCCATTTCTGGATACAATTTCATAATATAAACTATTGTTAAAATTTGCTCACGCCACTTACTATTAACCCCTGTATTTTTTTTATAATCCGCAATCAATAAACATTCATCAACAAATCCAATCTCGAAGTTTTCTGCTACTCGCATCACAAATTCCCAGTCTTCAAGACTATGTAATTCCTCACAGAACATACCTACTTTGTTCAAAACCTGCTTCTTTACCAAAATTGTTGGTGTCCCAATCTTATTAACTTTCCATAATGATTCAAAAATATCCCCTTCTAAATCTTTTGTATCACAATCCAACGAAGGAATATATTTTTCAATCGCTGTTGTCACATAAGCATACCTACAATAAACTAAACCATATTCTCCTTGATCCATTTTTCTTATTTGCTTGTCAAGCTTGTCTTCTTTCCACACATCATCTGCATCATTAAATGCAATCAAATCACATTTGGACTCTAAAACACCTTTATTTCTAGCAGCCGATACACCTCTATGGTTACATTGAATAACCCTTATTCTGGTGTCTTTTTCTTGATAACTCAAACATATTTCCACACTTTTATCCGTTGATCCATCATCAACAATTATTAACTCCCAATTATGATATGTTTGATTCCTAATACTTTCAATACTATCTGCAATTGTGTCTTCATTATTATACACCGGAATAATAACACTAACCTTTTTCATTTTCGTCTCATTCACTCCAATTTTATATCAAAAATGTATCACCATTTACGCACTTTTATATATCTTCTTCCTCTAACTCTAACTAACCTATTTTTCAATTCTCTATATTCATTCCCATACCATATCTCTTTAATCGTTTGTGTATTCTTCCTCGTGACGTTAATATTTCTTGAGATTTTCTTAGAACAACAGTAATCTTTCTTCTAAAAATTTTTATTATTCTCGCAAAGTCCGACAATTCCGAACAATCTGCTATATATTACTCAACGTTGTATACTGGTATAATGCTTATACTTTTCCCCTCAACTATATACTGTACAATATTGATCAACACCTTCAGATTGTAAAAGTTCTACCACTTCATATATTTTATCCGTACCAACGCCAATCATAATTTGATATTTTTCCTTTTTACTTATCATATCCTCAATTGATATAATCGGAATACCATTCTTTGTGTTTCCTATTTTTTTCACATCTTTATCTGCATAAAACATAATTAAGTCCTTATTTTGGGAATAGGCTAAATCTCCAACTTTTCCCGCTCCATAAACTATTATTTTCTTTTCCTTCTTAAATTTAACGTCATTATTTAAAAAAGGAATATACTTCAAAAAGATTTCCCTTAAATCACATTCTCTATATCCAGCCTCAAGGAACTCATAATATAACATACATAATACATCAGGCGAGTCTTTCATCTTTTCAACAATTTTATAAATATATTCCCAACGAAGTCTTAACAATTGTCTTCTAATTTCATGCTTTCTAGTTGAAGTCAAATTACCAGCATGCGCTCTATATATATACAATGTTTTATTAATATGTCCGATTGTACCATAGTAAAATAAAATCCGAAGCCAGTACTCATAATCTTCAACCAAAAACATATTCTCGTCATATATTCCAATTGTATTTAGTACCTGTTTTCGATACATAAAACAAGCCCCTACACAATCATTTACATACATTTTTGTATCGTTGTATTGCTCACATGACGTTATAAACTGATTATTTGCATCTATTATATCCATATCTGCAACAACCATTTGCTCGTCACCATGATTGTCCAAATAATTTACCATTTCTTCAATTGCTTGCGGTAAATAATAATTATCATCTGATGTCCATGTATAATACTCCCCTTTTGCAGAGTCAAATCCTATATTCAAAGAAGCAGGCAATTTTTTATTGGTATCATTATGAATTACTTTTATTCGCGCATCTAAATCTGCAAATTCTTCTACAATTACAGGTGTAGAATCCGTAGAGCAGTCATTTACAATAATTAATTCCCAATCTTGAAATGTCTGATTAATAACACTTTCAATAGATTCTCGAATATATTTTTGACCATTATATGTTGGTAACACAATTGACACCTTCGGCATAATTATTTCTCCTTAAATATTTTCTGAATTATATCTACGATTCGTCTAGATGCATTTCCATCTCCATATGGATTCATAGCATTACTCATACTAGTATAAGCATTAACATCACTAAGTAGTTTTTCTGTTTCTAACACAATAGCATCCTCATCCGTTCCTACTAGTTTTAAAGTTCCCGCTTCAACCCCCTCAGGGCGTTCTGTTGTATCCCGCATAACCAGAACGGGTTTCCCTAATGCCGGTGCTTCTTCCTGAATCCCACCACTATCGGTAAGAATCAAATAACTTCTATCCATAAAATTATGGAAATCATATACATCCAGAGGTTCTATCATCTTTATACGTTCACAACCTTCAAATATCCTATTTGCTATACTTCGTACTTTCGGATTCTTATGTATCGGATAAACGACTTTCACCTCGTCATAATTTGTTACTATTCTTTTAACCGCTTCAAATATATGTTCCATTGGTGTGCCAATGTTCTCACGCCTATGAGCAGTTAATAAAATTATCTTACTTCCTTTACACCAATCAAGAACATCACTCTGATATTCTTCCGATACAGTTGTCTTTAACGCATCAATTACGGTATTCCCCGTTACGAATATCTTACTTTCATTTTTTCCTTCGTTCAATAATTGTTTTTTTGCTAGTTCTGTTGGAGCAAAATATATATCTGTAATCAGATCAACTGCCTGCCGATTAAATTCCTCTGGATACGGAGACTGCATATTATAAGTTCGCAATCCTGCTTCCACATGTCCTATTGGGACTTGATGATAGAAAGCAGCCAACGCTGCCGCAAAAGAACTCGAGGTATCTCCATGTACTAGTACTAAATCCGGTTGTTCTTTCTCAAAAACTATATCCAAGCCATTCAATATCTCCGAAGTAATCATGCTTAAGGTTTGATTCTGTTTCATAATTTGTAGATTATAATCTGCCTGAATATGAAACAAATCCATAACCTGTTGCAACATCTCTTTGTGTTGCCCCGTCAAGCAAACTCTACATTCAATCTCTGGTCTTTTCTTTAATTCTTTTATTACCGGACACATCTTAATTGCTTCTGGTCGTGTGCCGAAAATAGTAATAATTTTCATATTACTTTACCGTTCCAATCCAAGCATAAAATAATCCATTTGCTTCATTATCATCAAAACTAATCTGCTTTTCTACGTGAACCTCTGAACAATATTCTTTCATTATTTGTGTTAATTCATGTTCATCAAACCATTGTTCCCAATCGCCAATATCAAAATAGCCATACATCTCTTTATTCTTATCTACTACAACGATTGTCCCGCCTGTTTTTGTCACTCTCGCCATCTCGCTAATTGCTCGCTCTGTATCAACAGCATGTTCCAAAGCTTCACATGTATATACAATATCGAAGCTATCATTTGCATATGGTATATTTGTTAAGTTTCCCTGTTGCTTTTCTACTCCTGTTAATTCCGAAAAGTACTTCATAACATTCGTTGATAAATCAACAGCATAATAACTGTTCTTCGGAAAATCAACAACCAGACGCTTTAGATATCTACCCTTTCCACACCCTAAATCAAGTATGTTTAATGAACTTTTCTGGTCATTTCCCTCTATTACATTTTTTATTACTTTATATCTTCCATCATCCTCAGAAATCTCATTACAGAATATACTTGCCGTATTCTGGAATTGGCAAAGATTCTTATAATACAAAGCATCTAAAAAATATTTGTTTGCCCAACTTATTTCCTGATTTGGAAAATAAGTGTTTGTTTCCTCCGAATCATCTTCAGAAATATAGCTTCCAAACCATCCACCTGATTCATTTTGTAATTTGCATGCATATTCAAAAGCTTTATTTCCATGTTCTTCATCGCCAAGGCGAAACCATATTAACGACAACTGAAATAACCCTGTAGAACAAACCCAATCCACATTGTTGTACGCAGGAACTGCTCCACTTGTTTTCTGATACTTCTCAATATTTTTCATAGCTTGTCTCGCCATATCAACTTCTCCAAGATCAAGCATAGCTTCAACAACATAAGCATAAAAATGGGAAAGCAAACTAAAATTTAAAATTTTATTTTTATAGCACCTTTTGTAATATTCTAACGAAAGATGTGCTTTTTGAATATACTCATCATTCTCCAATCTTTTGCCCGCTTCAATAATAGGACTTAGACAATATGTATGAATCAACTCTGAACAAGTATCTTCATCATTCCCCCAACAAGTCTCATCTGGTGTTACTAATCGTCCCTCGGGAGTCATACAACTTAATATCCAATCAGCGCCATCCCTGATTGCCTTTTCCACACGTTTCTTATCCGGATGAATATCCCATATTGCAAGTAAACCCTTCAGTATTTGAGCCGAATCAAATATATAGGCTGATTGATCGTCGGTGTCATACCATGAACCATCTGCCTTTTGGATATCCATAAGCCAATTTGCATACTGTTCCGCCAAGTCTCTATAACCCCAACGGATTAATGAAGGAATATAATATCCTGTAACTTCTGGATATGAAATAGTTTTTCCCGTGTTATTGATAATTCCCTTTTCTTGAACAGAATGAATTTTTATCCAACGTATTGTCTTGTCATATCTTATAACATAATCCTCTCGTAATAGGAGCTTTTTCTTGGTAATCTCTATCTGTATTTCTTTATATGACTTAATCCTTCTGATTCCAAGCTTCTCCAATTGTTGTTTTATCTGCTCATAATATGGTTTTGCTACCGTAATAACCACTTGTTCATCTACAATTTCCTTTATCATTTCTTCGCAAGACAAAACTCTAATATTTTCAACATATGTTCCTTGCTTTTTAGGATCATTATCCACAAAACACTTTACCTTATTTTCACCTAAAAGTTCCAGACAACTTTTTCCATACTCTCCTGCACCAAACAACACATATTTTCCCATATTTTTTACAATCCTCTCTTGTTAATTTAAACATACATAATTTGTCGCATTACGCTTAGCCAGCTCTTCTGTAATTTGTTCCCTCAAATGTTCATTTACCGATACAATTACCAAATTTCGTTTATCCGAAAAGTCAATCTCATCTATCGAATACACCTTAACATTTCCTATCATTTCATTATTTGCTTTCCGCGACACAATAAATCCGCCAATATCCCAGTTCAGGTGAAGCATCTTTATCAATTTAAGAACTATATGTCCAACTTTACCTGCACCATACAAATATATTCGTTCATTTGTAATCATTTTGTCTATTTTCATAATAGCGTTATATTCACTTTGATACAGTTCTTTTATTGCCGCCTTAAGAAAGCCTTGCTGTTTATAATTGTCATGAAATCTAAAATAGAATTCACTATTGAATCCCCAATCCCCCTTTTGCAAATCATGTTTTATGTAATATTCATTAACAATACCTCTGTCTTTAATTTCTTTGACAGTTAATTTACATTCAATATTCTCAAATATCTTTTCTCCTTTTTCACTATTTATCACTATGATTGAAGGAGTTTTACAATTAATTTTATTTTTTTCGCAATATTCTTTGTTATCAAAATCCCCCACTGTAATATCGCTTAAATGCACCTTATCTGCATATTCACAAGTAAAGCAGGTCCTCTTTATCCCGGCAGAGTTAATAAATAAATTATACAATAGATTATCAGAACAATACTCTGTTACAACTTCGTTCTTATTAACTAAAGTTAAAGCAAAATTATTAACATCCGACTCCGCTCTAAAATCAATATGCGTTACGTCCTTGCAACAAACATTCAGATATTCTTTCAACACAAAATTTTCCAAAACACCATGGCAAAATAAATCCATACATATAATTTTTTCGTAATTATTATATTTATTATATATACTGCTAACTTGACATGGTGTACCCGTAAATAAAATATATCGGTCTTGTTTTACTAACCTATCGATATCATCAATCGTCAAAAACCACTTACTTTGTACATATTTTGACTTTCGCAATTTATCCAAATCTGTTTTATTTTCTATTCCTATATGTTTTATATTTTTTTCCTTACTGTCAAATATTGCGCCAAAAACAACTCCTTTTTTTTCTAATATTAATTCCGCCAATGCAGTAAATATCCCACCAGATGCACTTTTTTTAACAATTTTCTCGTTATTGTTATACCCAACATATATTCTCTTAATCTTGTTTGAAAAAGATATATTATTACATGCATTGACACAAGCCCCACATTTTATACACTTATCTTCAACGATTTGAGGATAATAGTTTAATTTCCCTTTTTTTAATATAATTGCCTTTTGAGGACATGCCATCATACATTTTGCACAAACGCTACATTGCGCTTCATCTTTCAATCTGATTTCCATCCGTGGTCTTTCCTCCCCTAGCATTTTTCCCTTTTTCTATCTCATATTTAGTCTATCGCCTTTTTTAACCAATCTAAAGAATAATTTTTTGCTTCCTTTAATTTTTTGTCCGTATAGTCGTAGTTTATTTCTGCCTCAAAATCAATATCATTATTAGGAATTCTACACATTTCTAACAATGTTTGCGATCTGTTTTTCACATAATCGATCTGGCAGAATTTTATAGGTTTCCTGTAATTCAATCCCATCATCAACCCATGAAACGTGCTCGTCACTATACATTCTGCGGAAGCAATCATTCCAATCCATTCTAGTGAACGCAGCTCATTTCTTCTAAAACTAATATCGCACCATTCATTAATAAATCCTATGCTTATTAACTTCAATTCCCTTTCTTTTGCATACTTCTTCACATTATCAATAAATCTAAGACTCCAGTTTGCTCCATATACAGCAATATACTTATTTAAATATGTTTTTTTTACATTTTTGTCTGAAGAAAAATCCCAAAGCAATGCCGGATCCAATACAACTGGCGCATCTTCCCCTATTGTTTTTTTTACAAGCATCCTTGTTGTGTTATCTCTGACCGAAATTGCATCATACTTTTTTAACCCTGTTGCAACTTGTTGAGAAATATAGTCATTACCCGAAAAAATCCCGGAACTTGGAGCATAAGAAATCAGTTTTTTAACATTAGGTAAATCATTTCCCACTAGATGCCAATCCGATTTAAAAGCGCCTGTTAATATTTCTTCCCATATTGAATCGGCCCCTGTAATCAAAACGTCCCATGGTTCATTTTCTAATTGTTTTTCATTCATTTGACAAGTATGCGATATTTCATCCCAATTGTAAGAAAAACAATTATATCCTTTCTTGTCTTTCTTATAATAGCTATCCCAATGTGATTGTTCTAGATATGCAATATGCTGCACAGTATCATTTGGATACATTTTCTGAATTACTTTATTCAATGCATAAGCCTGAGTCCAAGCTCCATAATTGGCGACACCCCAATATGTTAAAATTCCAATTTTTTTCATTATTTTAACTTCCTTTATGTTTGATCATAAGTAAGGAAATATAGTTTCTTCTAAGTCCATTCAGCTATATCTCCTTTCGAAATACCCCAATCTGTTTCCTTAATTGCCGGGGTATTACAATATCTACAAAACGGAATTGGTTTTGTTAAAAAATTCATAATATCTTCCAATTTATCTATCTTATAAATATCTATATAATCTTTTTCACATATATGTAATTCTGTATTGTAAGCCTTGTTAAATTTATCTATATGTCTAGCTGTTGGACACGGAAATATTTTTCCATGTTTTAAGACAGGACATAAATTTGCATTAGGGCAATACATAAAACTACAATTTTCGAATCTGCTTCCTGAAATATCTATCACTTTATGAGTCCACATACATCCTGTTGCGTCTCCAAAATAATGATATTTCACCCGTTTTTCTTCCGCTTTCTTTTCTAAGTTCTTATAGTCTACTTTTATCGGATATTTCGTAGGACATACATCTATCTGTTGAGCATGACAAATATCCCAAAATTCTTCATCCATTTTTGGTAATAGTATACCATTTGTGACCAAATTAATTACACCTATCGGGAAGTATCTTCTTGTCATTTTTATGATGTCTTTGATATCTTTATGTAAAAGCGGCTCCCCCCCCAATAAATTTATATGATGCATCACACCGCCAGACAAGTCCGCTAGTCTTTTATAATCTTTTTCCAAATCTTCTAAATCTATATATTCTTCATCCGCCAAAGGCATAAAACTTCCGCACCCTTTGCAATTCAAATTACAATGTTCTGTCACTATCACATCAAAAAATAATGTCCTTCTTGGAATAAATTTTGCCGCCAAATTAATCACTTCTCTTTTATCCATGATCCACTTCACCTCTTCATGATATATTTTATATAACCATTCAATTTCATCAATGCGTTTTCCGTCAAAACACTATCTCCGTACTCAGTCATTATTTTTTTTGAAATTGCATCCCATTTGTTTTGATCAATATTTATATCCCAATACATCGGTCTATTATTTTGTATACTTACCAATTGGCCACTTCTATTAATTCCATATAATATGTTGTTTCCTTCTGTCCATTCCATACAATAATAATCATTCATTAAAACAAAATTATTATATCCTTCATTTTCTTCTTTAAAATATTCGTTCAAATTTTCATCATATAAATTCCAGCTATCTTTCTCAACCGCACTTAACACCAATTTGTCTTTGTATCGAAACATCCATGCATCTTTATAACCCACTGCTACTGCTTTACATCTCTTTAATTTCACTTTATCATAGCTAATTATTGCTTGGCTGTTCATATCATATATATAATATTTATCTCCCATCGCTACAATTTGCGAGACTCTAAGGTTATCATCAAGTTGTTTTTTTTCAAATTTATATTTTTCTGTACAATATACTAACATATACGGGGTTTCCCAAATCGCGAACAAATACTTTCCTTCATCCCTACATCCACTACCAATTACTGATGTATTCTCACCTTCCGATTTCCACTCTGCTTCGTATCTTATTTGATTAGTTTTATAATTGAATTTGACTATTTTATTATACATATTGGGAATAAAGGTTAAAAAATCCCCTTCTATCATATATCCTCGAAACATATTTGAGCATGTCTGTTCGATAGAATAATATTTAAAATTATCCTCATCTTTCAAATAAATAACCAAATGTTTTGCATTACACGGAATAAGTATTATTTTATTATCATCTACAAAAATTCCTCGAAAAAGGAACAATCTCACTTGTTCTTCGTTCGGGATTACCTTAACAAAATCGACCTTATTTATTTCTAAATTTACATGCATCAGCAATGGCAACTTTGCGTGCACAAGCCATAGCCCATCCTTTTCATAAAATACACACGATGACGATACTGCGATTTTTTTCATTTACTTAGACCTCTATATCTTTCATTATTTATGAACTACATATTTACAACAAAAAAGGCCAACTCCGCGCACAATCTCACAGAATCAGCCTTATTATATCTCATCCGACCTCCATGTCATGAATCACGATACATCTATATGATATATCGACATTTTACATATAATGCTTAACCAACAAACGCCGGAGAATTCGATATCTTCTCCAGCGTTCATACACATATCTATAAACTTATACCTAATATTATCGATCTTCCCGAAACCGTTCCAGATCCCCCTGTGTTGTGATCTTATAATTCTTCTCATCCCCCGGTATCATAGCAATCTTCATTCCTGCCAGAATTGCCGGTTCAGACGAGCCATTGATTGTGTAGATATCATCAGGGAGTAACGCTTTGCACGCCTCATAATATGGTGTGAATCGAAAGACTTCCGGTGCCTGTCCGGCAAATAACTCCTCTCTGCGAAGCGTACTGGTGATTATCTTTCCATCCACACTTTGATAGATCGTATCCTTCATCGGAAGTACCGGCATTACACCATCTTTCCCTGGTAACGCCACAAAGCAATCGCTTATTATCTGCATCGTCAGATTCGGTCTCGCAGCATCACAGATCATGACATTGACATCTTCGGACACTATGCGTCCTGTTCTAATATCCTCTTCAATATCTTCTAATGCATGCAAGATGGACAATTGCCGGTTGTCACCCGGCTCGGAATATCCTATGAATATTTCTTTCCAGGTCGAAGCTGTCAGATGTTTCCGGACATCCGCTTCGATATCGTCCTCCCACATATCTGCACAGACTATCCGTATTCCGTCGATCTCCGGTGCCTGCACACAGGTTGAAAGCACATATGTCAGAATCATCTTATCATTTACTTGTATATACTGCTTCGGGATATCCGCACCAAGCCTGGTGCCGGTTCCTCCTGCTAATATAATTGCAATGTTCATAGTATTATCCTTTTTCGCGTAGAGTACTTTATTCTTACAGATCTTATAACTTCTCTATCTTCTCAATCACGCATGTATGTTCTTTTGTTTCTCTATCATAATTGATTCCTGCTAGAATCATATTTCCCTGATATTCAGATAAACATTGTGGATATTTTTTGTCTTTTATCTGATCTATCGCAGCATCTGCGGTTTTATTCCATTTCAATTCGACAATCAGTGCCGGTTTATCTGTATACCTTTTTCTTGGCAGAAACACCATATCCGCAAAGCCCTTTCCCGATGGGAATTCCCGTATAACTGTATAATACTGTCGGGCTGCATATAAGGCTAATGATATAGTGTAACTAAGTGCATTTTCATCATTATATTGCAGATTCGACGTTTCGAAATGTGCCAATTCCATACCTTGTGCCACAAGTTCCTCATTGCCGTTCCATATTGCATCAAGCAATTTCTTCGAACTCCGAATGGCTGTCACAACTTCTGTCCACCCAGCGCCTTCCACTGCATTGTAGAATTCTTTCCGGATTTCCTGATTCGGAATATAGACTTCTTCCCGTTCAAAATCATATGCCAGATATCCAAGATGTACAAGTAACGTCAACACATCATCTGCATCCTCGAAGGTTGTCATATCATTACTGAACCTTCCGGTATTGATGTGCTGATGTGCCCCAGCCAGCATCTCTGTTACCATATCTTTCAGACCGCCGAAGTTCAGCTCTATATATGTTCGCAGTGCTTCATACGTTTCTGTCTTTGTCCAATAGCTGTCGAATACACCACTCAGCATTGCTTCCACAACTGCTTTCGGATTGTACACAGATTTTTCCTTCAGGAACGAATAACCGTCATACCATGCCTTCATATCATCAAAGCTGCGATCGTATCTCCGGCATAAGTCTAATACTTCCTCTTCTGTGAATCCGACATACGCTTCCAGTTCCCGCGGATTGGTCATCGAGAATTCCTGAAACATGTTAAGTGCCGAATGGCTACCGTACTTCTTGATTGGAAGGATTCCTGTCATATAAACAAGTGCTGTATATGCCTTATCTTTCAACCAATCGCGTAAGAAATCCAGATACTGTTTCTGTTCATTTTCGGTGCATTTTTTCTCCCGGAAGATGCAATCCCACTCATCAATCAATATCACGAAAGGCACCTGTTCCTGATTATAGATATCCTGCATCGTGAATGTCAGATTATTCTCATCAAATAGTGAAACGTCCGGATATTGTGTGCGAATATCATACAACAGCCTCTTGCGAAGCATCCCCAGCATATCCTCTACATGCCGGCTGTTGCTCAGGAATTCCTGCATATTAATACTGATTACATTGTACTGATTCATATATCTTACATATCCTGGATCCTTCGCGATTCTCAGCCCATCGAATTCCATGCGTGAATCCTTATTCCGTCCATAATACGCCGCTAACATGTCAAGTGCCATAGACTTTCCGAACCGACGAGGTCTGCTCACACATACATACTGCTGATTCGTTCCAAGCACGTTGTTCGTATATGCAATCAATTCTGACTTATCCACATATATTTCAGAATTCAAAGATCTATGAAATTTGTCATTCGTTGGATTCAGATAGATTCCCATACAAACACCCTTTCTTCTCTTATACTATCCAATCTCCCGTATCTCACGCAGGATATCGCCATATGGACGGTTCTTTCCGAACAGAACCGTCGTACCCAGTACGAACCCATCGACGCCCTTTGGCGCAAATTCCTCGATCTTATCCTTGCCACAGGCACCATCCCAGTAGACCTTGATGCCCATTTCCTCTTTCATAGATACCAGACGTTCTACTTTCTTACCGACATAAGGCAGGTACATCTGTCCGGCATTCCCCGGATTCACGGTCATGACAAGCACCTTGTCCACAATATGTAACATCTCATATACCGTCTCGATACTTGTTCCCGGATTGATTGCAATCCCCGGCACCATACCCGCATCTATGATCTTCTGTAGTGTCGTAGATGGATGATACTCCGCTTCCGGATGGATATATACCGTATCACCTTTTCGAAGGCGATTCAGGAACATCTGGATATTGTTGTTCGGATGCTCGATCATCAGATGGACATCCAGCGGCGTTGTCGTTGCCGATGCGATATATGCCATATCATAGAGTGACATCGCGAAGTTCCCTACATAACGTCCGTCCATGATGTCAATATGGAAGGAATCGATTCTTGCCGTATCCAGTTCCTTTACTTCTTTCTCCAGATTTCCAAAATTCGCACACATCATGGATGCATTCAATTCAAACATAATACATAACCCCTTTCTCACCTGTTCCCCAACCATACTTCTCTATGTTCCTGCCATATACTGATACTTATATATTCTGCCACAACATATTAATCCTGTATCTGTGCCGGTCATATGCGAATCCCATATATTTCTACATCTGCACCGACCGTATATCTCCTTTATATATCTACATTCTCTATCATAACCGGTTTCTTCAGCACTTCACACTTATGCGCCAGGCTATCGGAATCTCCATAATATGCATCGCATACATATACCGCGCAGTCACTATCCTGTGTATTATCGTAGATCCCCCATGTCTGTTCCTGATAATTTCGGACAATCGACCGATATTCTTCGATTCGCTCCGGACACGCCTTCTCGACCGCCTGCCCGAAGAGCGGATGCGGTCTCCATAATAGTACCACATCTTCCTTGCTTTCTTCAAATATTTTCAAACTTCTGTGAATCTTGTCAATCGCTGCGCCACCATGCTGCATCAACGTTGCGACATTCGTACCATACAGGATAATCTTCTTCCTGCTGCCATCTGCACGACAGATCATGTTCTTCCAGTTCGATGGCATATTCCGCAGATATTCTTCCCGTTCCTGCTCCCGCTCATATCGTTCGGCATCATCAAGCGGGGAGCCATCTCCGCGAATTTTAGTCTCCCAGATTCCCCGTGTATCTTCCCCGGCGAACTCTGTCAGATAATCAATATACGCCTGCCGCATAGCCTCTGACTGTACAATCGTCAGGTCTGCATGCACAACACCCGGCATACGACAGTAATAATCCATTACCTTCCGTGCCTTCTGATTCTCTTCACTTGGCACATCCACCTTGAACCACGGGATATAGATCAGCTTGTCTGTATAATTCTTGATCACAGAAGAATAATACTGCGGAGCCACGGAAGTCGTGTAGTTATAGCTATCATACGGACTCTGTATGAAGATGATATCCGGATGCACCTTCTCGATATCATAGGTCTGATAATCCTGCACATCGAGATAGTCCGGATATTGATTGCCCTCATAATACGATTCCTTTATCGCACCCTGCGCATCCCGCAGATAATACGGAATTGGAAGCACCGTCACTTCCGTCCCTGCTTCCTCTTTTTCTCTCCGCCATACACTGTCAAACGCCTTCCAGTTGGATGCTTTGTATGTCAGGAACAACACACGCTTCTTCGGTACACATCGCTCCACACATTCTTTGAACCCATCTGCGATTTCTGTCAATACACCTGCCAGATCATCCACATCAATTCCAACACCCTGTTCCACGGCCTGACCTGTCAATTCGTCTATCTGATATAGCAATTCACAATACTGCTCCAGAAGCTTTACAGGTTCTGTCCCTTCGCCCAATCGTTCTTCCAACAGATTACCTATCTGGACAGCGCCTTCCTGGCAAACTGACAGAAGCTGTACCGCTTCCGTATATTGTCTCCCCGCAACTACTTTCAGAAGCATGTTATGAGCCTCTTCCATAAGGCCTGCGAGCTGTATCGCTGCCTCATACGGCTTCTCCTTCTTCTGTCTGTGACTTAGATCTAAATCATCCTTGGAGAAATGATACTCAAACGGATATGGCGATACCAGTGCTTTCAAATGCTCTTCCTGCCCTGTAAAGAACGGATAATCGTGTACACCCCCGCTTTTTACAATCTTCATATAATCCCCATATTCAATCTGCAAGACACCATCATAGGATGCCGGTGCCGGAAGCTTCGTAATCTCGAACGGAACCATAACTGTCGAATCGAAATATTCTGCCGGGTATAGGTGATTATCGAAGTATACCCAATATGGCATGAGCGCTACATGGCTGCCACCCTTGCTTGCATACAGGGAAAATACTTTCTCTCCTGCCTGAAACAGTTGCTGCCTGATACACTGTGTATAATCAAATTCTACTAAGCAGAGTTCTTCTATCTGCTTCAAAACATCTTCATACTCTCCTATATTACTGTTGTCTTCCTTTATTTCATCCCCTGCTGCCATGATCAAAGTTGCTAAAGCTTTCCGTTCTTTCTCTTCTTCCTCATCCTCTGCTATATAATCAAGCACAAATATATCAATACCGGTTGCATATGGGCAGTCATGATATTTCTCCAGATAATTCGAGTCGAAATTCAGACGATGTCCATTCGTCACGCGCGTCATATATTCGAGATACAGTTCCTCTTTATGCATATTCAATACAACAAAACTCTTCGGAAGCTCCTGTTCTGCCACCTGATTGAACTTGATATAATCCGGGCGAAGCATGCAGATATCCATATCGTCGTCCCAAGGAATATAACCTCTGTGCCGGACTGCTCCAAGCAGCGTGCCACAGTCTGCAAACCAACGGATATTGTGTTTCTTGCAGACTTTGTCAATCTCTTCGAGCACCTCGAGCTGCGCTGCCCATGCACGCTTCATGGCTCCCGTAATATAGAATCCTTCCCGGATTTCATCTTCAAAATATGTATGTGGAAACTGCATATAATTCCTCCTGAAACAAAACAAGCTGGCCCATATAGAGCCAGCCGAATTTTGTCAATAATATTTCAATTACTGAAGTAATGAGAGTACGCCCTGTGTAGACTGATTTGACTGAGCCAGCATAGACTGAGCTGCCTGCTGAAGAATGTTGTTCTTCGTGTAGTTTGTCATCTCAGTAGCCATATCTGTATCACGAATCTGTGATTCAGCTGCTGTCAGGTTCTCAGAGTAGTTCTCCAGATTGTTGATCGTGTAGTTCAGACGGTTCTGAATAGCACCCAGTTTAGAACGAGCTGTAGATACATCCTTGATAGCCTTTGAAATAGCTGTCATTGCGGATGCTGCAACCTTGTGTGAAGATACTTTAAGAGCATTTACACCGATGCTTGTAGCTGTCATAGAGCTGATTGTGATTGACATGTTCTCACCTGCAACTGCACCTACCTGAAGCTGCTTGTCCTTGAAAGAACCTGTCAGAAGCTTTGTACCGTTGAACGCTGCCTTCTTAGCAATAGAATTAATCTCATCTCTAAGCTGTGTCATCTCATCATCGATAGCCTGACGATCATCAGAAGCATTTACATCATTGGCTGCCTTTGTAGCAAGCTCACCCATACGCTGAAGGATGCTGTGGATCTCGTTCATGTTACCTTCTGCTGTCTGAATCAGGGAAACACCGTCCTCAGAGTTCTTAACGGCCTGATTGATACCACGAATCTGATTTCTCATCTTCTCACTGATGGAAAGACCTGCTGCATCGTCTGCTGCTCTGTTAACCTGGTATCCGGAAGACAACTTCTCAGTTGACTTAGATACTGCCTTAACATTCTGTCCCAACATTCTGTTTGTGTTTGCTGCCTGCAAATTGTGCTGTACTACCATAATAATTCCTCCTTGAATTTATTCCCGCGTCCTTGCGAGAAGTACTGGGGCACCGCCCCGTGAATAGTATATATGTTAGAACCCGCTCGGGTAATAACCTTGTTCATAGGAACTTGTTTGTTCCTTACACCTTATATATCGGACAAGGATTCATATCCTTAACCCTCTTTTTATTATTTTTATAAAAATTATTTTTTCTGATCATAAAGCAGGGAATCATTCACCATGCCATTCGCCATCGATTTATAATACTTGTTCGCAACCGTCTTCGACTGCTTGACCTGACGCACGCCCTGAAACTTCATGGCAAAGACCTGTTCCATCGCCGCACGGTTCCGTTCCTCGACTGCCTCAATCTGCATTCCCAGATCTACGCACTGACGGATCAGATTCTGGATTGCCTGCAATTCTTCCCGGTAACGCATTGGATCCGCCTGTATCTCCTGCCTCACACGGTCATATACAGAAGAAAATCCTTTATCTCCTTCATTGATATTACCAATCAGTATCTCCTTTTGGTCTACCAGCTCAGTGAACGCATCTTCCCGAAACTTCTCTTCCGCGGCAAGCTCTGCTTGTTTGTTTGTAAGCGCGAGTATCTCCTCTAGATACCGCCTCTTGCGTTCTAGAGACTCCCGCAGAATCCTCACATAAGTTCCGATCTGATCCATGTCTGCCTCCTAACTCAAAGAAAATTGCGGTCCCCGCGCACGTTTCATAACTTCCTTCCAGATATCACGCATATCGCGCAGCTCTCCGAGCGCACGATTCAAAAGCTCCATATCCTTGTTCATATTCGCTTCGGTCAGAAGTGCAAAGATATAGTCATACATCCGCTTGAAGTCCTCTGCCACCGGATATTTCATATCCAGCGTTGAGGTAAGCTCTACTATAATATTCCGGCACTTCTGGATATTCGTATTCGTCTTCTCATAATCCTTCTTCTCGAGTGCTACCACTGCGATATTGCAGAATTTTACGGCACCCTCATAGAGCATCAGGGTAAGCTCCGCCGGTGTTGCTGTCTCTACCTTACCCGTTCCATATGCTTTTGCCGCCATGTTATATGCCATGTTCTAACCCTCCAGATACCATTTTGTCTTCCATGTTTCATCAGCCTCCGAATAAAGACGAAAGATATGACTGCTGGCTCTGCATCTTCGCCATCGCAGCTTCCATCTTGGAGAACTGATTGTAATACTTATCCTCTAAGTTCTGCAGCTTCTCTTCCCACTTATCAATCTCATCATCATAATCGTCGATCTCGCTGTCAAGTGTCTTGTCGTTGTAGAAGGTCTGTGTACTCCGGACACCCTCGATACGTGTCATGGATTTTCTGAGATAATCATACATCTGTGTTCCGACGCCTTTGTTATCTGTCGTTCCACCAATGATCTGACTGACTAAGTTGTCATTTCCTTCCAAGGCTGCACGAAGCTTGTTCTCCTGTGACGCATAATTTTCATCATCTTCGTCACCCATAATGTGCAATTTACCGTTCTCCGTATAATCACCTGTCACGATACCGATCGATGCAAGCGACATCGTCTTTGTGCTACCGTCTGCAAGTGTCACCTGTACGCCCTTGTTCAGCATGGTACGCATGTCAGAAAGCAATGTCTGCAATGTAGAATCCCGGCGCAGCAATCCCTGCTTTGCCTTCTCTTCCCACTTCTCGATCTGCGTGTCGGACAGCTTGCTTCTCTCATCCTCTGTTAAGGCATCATATCCGGCATCCTTCTCACTATAGTATTTGTTCATCTCATCGATCAGCTCATTGTAAGCCTTCACGAATTTCTTGACGTTATTATAAGCGGCATCTGTATCTGCGGATACTTCGACATTCACCGCTGTATCTGTCTTTGCCTTTGCAGTGATGGTCATGCCGTTGATGGTCATCGTGTTGCTGTCGCCCGTGTATTTGACGCCATTATAATAGATGATGGCATCTCTTGCATCCACCTTCTTAGAACCACTGCCAAGTCCAAGTGCCTCCAATGCACTCTTATCACTCGATGTGATATTGAAATCATTTGCAGCACCGGTCTTCGATGCATTGACATAGAATCTTCCCTGTGCGGCATCAAAGCTTGCGGAGACACCCATCTTGGAGACAGCTGTCGTGAAATCATTGATCGTTGACTTGTCATCCACGACAAAATCCTTGCCATTGACTGAAAATGTTGTTCCAACCTTGATTCCAAGATCCGCTAATTTCGTAGTCCCCGAGATATCTGCGCTTGTAAAGTTATTTGCCACCTTCGCGGTAAATGCAGCGCTCACGGTATTTCCGGCTGCTGCATCCTTGTCGTAACCGACGGTACCGTCGATGCCAAGTGCATCTGCCTTCACAGTATAAGTTGTTCCACTCTTGCTGCCATCATCTGCTGTTTCCGCGGTTGTGTTCGTGAATGTCAGCTTTCCGTCCTTAATGCTTGCAGACAAGCCTTTGAAGTTCTCTTCCTTCGCAAGCTTCTCGTTCAATTCGGAAAGGGATGCAACACCATCTGTCCCGGTTCCGCCAAGCTCATATTCCACCGTGTTGGTTCCATCGGAGATAGAGATCTTCTGTCCTGCCAGACTCAGATTCTGTCCGGACGCATCTATCATATCCGCAAACTTTGTAGCAAGTCCTGCGTCATTGTATCTGGTATAGGAATTCCCTTTTATCTTGATATTGTCCCCCGTCAGATATGCAGAAGATGCGGTCTGCTCTACGGATACCGAATGTGTACCGTTTGAAGCATTTGCTCCGACGCTGACAGACACCTTTGTCTCATCACTTGCCACTGCTTTCTTCGCATTGTAGCTACTTACAGTCTTGAATGCAGAAAGCTCTGTCTTGTAGAAGTTATAAATCTTCGTATTGAGTCCGCTCCAGATCTCCTTCCTCCACTCAACATCCTGCTTTTTCTGTTTGATTTTATTTACTTTTTCAGAGCTGGCGCTGACCAGTTCTTTCACCATGCTCTCGGTATCCATGCCGGATACGAGACCTGTCATACGCATTGCCATAACTAATACCTCCTATATCACTCTCTTCGTTCGTGATGGGGTTCTCCTTTAACGACGCTCGTCAACCAGAAGCCCTGCCATCTCCCATGCCTTTGCAAGCATATCGAGTGTCTTCTCAGGCGGAATCTCACGGATGACTTCATCGGTGTCACTATCTGTAACGGTAATGGAAATCCGGTTTGTATCCTCATGATACTTAAAGCTAAGCTGGGTGTGATGAAGCGGACTTGCCTGCTTTACAGTCTTGTTCAGATCATCGACCGCTGCCTTGATCTTGTCCGGTGCAACTTCCTTATCGGTCTGTACCGCACCTCGATCCTGCTGACCCGGCTTGCTATTATTATCGCCGCTACTGCCTTTTCCAAAAACCGGTGGCAAAGTCGCAGCCTGCACCTGCTGGTTAGCAGTACTGCCTGTGTTCACATCCACCGTCTCAGACTGCGGACGTGTCACTCTTGTCTGTGAACTTACATTTAAGGCTCCTACGCCTCCGATTCCATCCATTCCCATAATCTATACGCCTCCTTGCGTGAACCTTGTATGCCTTCCATCCATGAACGGCATACGCCTATAGTTTCCTACTAGTTGTATCGTCAACTAATCACTCATACTTTACCACTTTATAAGAGTTTTTTCAAACTTTCTACGTCGAGATTCGCCACAGCTTCGCGGTTTTCTTTCTGAATCTGTGCGTAGATTTCCTTGCGGTAGACAGGCACGCTCTTCGGTGCGGAGATACCGATCTTGACCTGATCGCCCTTCGCCTCGAGCACAGTGATCTCAATGTTATTGCCTATCACGATGGATTCGCCTTGTTTTCTGGATAGTGCTAACATATTACTCACCTGCCTTTTCTTTCATCTTCTGGATTGCCTCGTAGGCATTGAATTTCACCTTGTAATCTTCGTTCTCTACGATCACCTGAATGGCTTTTCTGCCCTCTGTGTTGATGATGATCGGAGCCTTCAGATTCGCTGTCATCTTCGTTAAGTCCGAAGGAATCGACAATGTGACAAACATCAGAATATCCGCATCTGCAGGATCACCGATGTTCTTCATCAGCTCATCCTCCACGATCGGACCGTAATCATCAATCAGTTCCGATGGATGGATGATCGGAAGTGCCAATGCAGGCTCCTCCATGGACTGTAACCAGCTGATCTTCGAACGCTCCTCGCGGTCGCTGTCATAAATAATCGCAAATTTCTTTAAATTCTCGAAACCAATCAGTCCCATCGGGAACTCCAGGATCTTGTCCTCCGCGATGTCGACTGTGCCAAATAATCTTGTTTCTGCTACCATGCTTTATCCCTCCTCAAAATTTAGGAACCACGTTCTACAAAATAATAACGACTTCTCTATAGGTAATCCAACAACGACGCTCTGACCAGATTGCTTGTAGCTGCAAGCGCTGCCTCATATACGACATTCGCTTCCTTAAAGTTCAATGCTGCCTCTTCCGTGCTCACATCCTCATTTTCAGACTTCAATTCCTTGAATGTGCTGTACTGTTCTGTCACGCGAGTTCTGATCATGTCAAGTTTTGTCATACGGCTTCCGACATCGGACTGGATTGCAGATACCTGATCCATATATCCCTGAAAGTTCGTGATGTTCTTCGCAAATGTCTTCTGCATCGTCTCTTTCTTAATAGCGATTTCGACGTTGATATCTTCCAGCATGGCGTTGATCTGCTTTACTGCATCATCATTCGATGCATACTGGGTATCTGTAAGCATATTCTTGAGCTTTGTCTGCGTCTTTTCTGCCGCATCCAGTTCCTGTAATGTATAGATCAGATCATTGATGTTGTTGCTCATATCATCGTTGATAATATTTTTGCCTTCCGTATTAACCTGAATACTCTGGCTGAAATTCACTTCATAATAAATCGCCTGCGTCCGGTCATATGTATCGTAGTCCACAGTCTTAATACTTCCATCCGACTGCTCCGTGTACTGCGTACAATCGAAATAGTGCTCCGGGCGGAGGTCACCTGCCTCAAACTTATTTTTTGCGTAGTCAACTACGATATCGTCCGCCTGTTTGAGTGTATTGTACACGTTTTCACCAAAGATGATTTCGCCGGTTTCCTCAATGATATTGATATCATCCGGTCCAACCTGATAATAGGTGTCTGCATCCGCAGTAGTCTTAATCGTCTGCTTAAATCCGCTTAAATCGATTGTGTTACCATTTGCATCCAGTGCTTTCAGGGAAAGTGCTACATTGCCCAGACTATCCTTACTTGAAATGCCCTCATATGCCAGATTCAGGCGGTAAACCTGTTCCTTGTCCGGCTTTACATAGGTACTTGTGCCTGCCAGAATCCCATCTACATCTTCATTGTTCACGCCGTTTAATACGACCGTTTTCATATCCAGATTATCCGCATTTAAATGCTGTGTAATCTTGTATGAATATTTCTTGATATCTTCTGTCTCATTAAATGCAAGGGAGCGATCCGTTTTATAACCTGAGAAGATATAACGTCCAGCGTAGGTTGAATTTCCCTCACTGTTGATCATATCCTGCATCTCTTTTAACACATCAATGATCGCGCTTCGGTCGGAGGTATTGAACGAATCCGTCGAGCCCTGTGTACAATAGCTCTGGATATCTTCGAGTCGTGAAGTGATGTTGTCCAGAGAGGTTGTTGTAATCTTCAACCACGATTCTGCATCGCCGATGTTCTTGTCCTTGTACTGCTCCAGCTGGGTTACCATCGTACGAAGCTTCAGGGCACGCACGGCAACAACCGGATCCTCGGATGCCTTTGTAATTTTCTTTCCTGTCTCCATCTGCGTTGTGCGGTTATCCACATTTGCCATGGTTTTCTGCATATTCCGCAGAGAGTTATTGGAGATCATCTGATTTGTAATTCGCATAATACGCCTCCTCCGCAATTACCAGCTATACTCATTCCTTACTTTTCTATGTTACACGCCAGTCTCATTAATTAACTTATCGTACACCTCATTTAATACAGATATCACCTTGGATGCCAGCCGGTACAGTTCCTGGAACTTCGTCAGATTCGAACCTTCCTCGTTCTTATCGACACCGGAAATAGATGCTCTCTGGTTATCAATCGTGTATCGGATATCATCCTGATTTGCTGCAAATACCTCATTTTTCTTTGTATCGACCGCCATATTTGTTGTGATTGCCTGCAGGAAATGTGAGACATTACCCTGCTGGAACATCGATGTATCCGTCAGTCCAGCCATCATCTTTTCTAAGATGCCCCTTGCCTCTATGTTGCCCTGATCGATATCTTCCTTGTAAGACACAACAATCTTCTTCGGATCGGTCTTCCACTGCTGGTTCAGCTCCCAGTTCAGTCCGTTCAGACGGTAATAGCTGTCGTCGCCGGAAGAAATCGTTCCAGTTCCCTGCATGCTGCCCTTCAATACGAAATCGTGTCCATCCGGTGCCTGTGCGGTAAATGCATCAAGTCCCGGATTTCCATCGGCATCGGCACCCGCGCTTGTCAGGTCGTTCATGTACTTGGAGAATACACGCACCAGCTCGTTTAACTTTGCCTGATAATACGGAATACCCTTTGTCATATTTTTGACGCCAATCTGTGCCTGACGTCCGTCGATACCTGTCGGGAAGATAGCTGTTACTTCCGCATTCTTCTCATCAATCATCGTCATATTTTTAAATGTAAAGTTATTCAGCTTTCCGGCTGCATCATACTCGGCCGTCCAGCCGTCGTACAGATAATCTTTACCGTTCAGGGTAATTGTTCCCTCGCTTGGAATGTTCAGATCTTTCATGGCAACACTCTCTGCAAGCGATACTGTCACTTCCGGTGGATTGTCCGATACAGCAGTTGTTTTTCCGGAAAATACCTCACCATTGTTGCCGTCACGGATGTTGAACAGACCTGCGATTCTTCCGGTTGTATTCGCCGTATTGAAGAATTCTCCCGCAGTATCATCCGCGTTCTTCCAATAAATATCAACCAGACCATCCTGATCGTTCTGGTTCACCTTCTGCTCCCGTGGAACTATGGTCAGTTCATTGTAACCAAGCTCATCGACCAGGATTTCACCATTAATACGGATCGTCAGAGTCTTGGCATTTGCTTCGACCTGATCATTTCCCACACCATACATGATGCTTCGCTCGTCCACATCAACATTGATATATTCGGATAATGTGTCGATACATACGCCCCGCTTATCACGCAGGTCGTTTGCATTTCCACCCTTTAATTCGACTGTGATAATCTCCTGTGTCAACTCGTAGATCTGCTTTGCAAGCGAGTTCACTTCGCTGACTGCAAGTTCAACCTCATCGTTGATCGTCTTCTGCGTCGATTGGAAATTGCTTGCAAGCTCATTCACCATGTCTGTGAAAGAATCTGCCGTAAGCGCAAAGGAGATTCGCGTTGTATAATCGGCTGGCTTTGTCGAGAGATCCTGCATGGCATCGGACATCTCTGCCATCCATTTTGTATAGCCTGCCTCGGAAGTCATTTCGTTCATATACGTCTGTAACTGTTCGAGATTGGCATGCTGTGAATTGTACTGACTGTACTTGGAATTTGCAGACCAGTATTTCGTGTCGTAATATGCATTTCTCTGACGTTCTACGGCTGAAGCGGTAATACCGGTTCCCATCATACCATACGTCTTGTTCAGGCGTAAGGCGTCCGATGCGGAAGCCTGCACGTTCTGTCTGGAATATCCTTTTGTATCCGCATTGGATATATTGTGCGCGGTTGTATTCAGCGCCGTCTGGAAATATGTCAGTCCCGAAAGACCTGTATTGAGTCCTAAAAATGTAGATGGCATCGCTTCCACTCCTTCTTTGTCAATTGCGAATTATCGTTTCTTTTATGCACCCAGCTTCTCGATCAGATAAGCAATCATCTCGGATACGGTGTTGATGTATCGGGAGGACGCATTATATGCATGCTGGAATTTGATCATACTGGATAACTCCTCATCAGAGGATACGCCAAGCAGCTGCTGTCTCGTATTCTCGGCGTCGGACACTGCCTGCTGTCCGGTTTCCATCATGGATTTGTATGTGTAACCACGGTCCGACAGATCATCCATCATACCGCTGTAATAATCTTTGTAATTGCACTGCACCAGAGAATTCGGGCTGACCGTTGCGAACTTATCGTTCCACCGTGCCAGCAACTCATCTGCGATCGTCTGTGCCTCCTCACCCGATACACGGGAGAGTGGAAGCAGGGACGGATTCTGTAACAGCTTCTCGTTCACCTTCAGGTTTCCGATCGTATAAAGCGAATAGAAATCGTCCGGATTTTCTTCGTTATATACCTTGAACGTCTGTGTCGTTCCATCTGCCAGCGTCAGTGTACGCTCTGTGTACCGCTCCACGCTGTTTCGCGTAAACAACTCGGTGCCCGGATACTCATTACCTGAACCCATGCCGATACCTGCAGTATCCTCGTCCAACACCTTTACGGTAGAACCATCTGCCAGCGTCACGGTTTTGTTCGGACACAACGTATCGTTGATCTGTGTCACCATCGCATGAATCAGCACATCAAACTGTGCCTCCAGATTCGTAATCGTGTATGGTTCCACATACGTATTAAAATATTCCAGATCTTTTACATAATCTTTGACGTCCTGCTCGTACTGCGCCATCGCCGTCTGATAATCCGCATTGTTAGCAAAATCTTTCTCCAGCGGTTTCGTCGGCTTTGTCGGTACGTCCGTGTAGTTACTGATAAAATAACCCCGCGACATCATAAGACCATTCAGAGAACCGATATCGCTGTTACTGTCCGCGGTCGGTACCCGGTTTATATTAAACAAAGGATCGCCATCCTGCTCCCATACCGGCATCAGGAAGTCCGTCGAAGAACCTGTGAATCCGTAATTCTGCTGATATTTCTCATTCTCACACACCTTCTGTGTCGTCAGTGTGTAGGTTCTTCCAAGCGTAACCAGTGTATGTCCTTCCAGATACACCTCTACCGTACCGTCTTCGTTGTTTACAACTTCGGAATTCACAATAGAAGAAAGCTTATCAAGTGCCTGATTCCGCTTGTCCTTTAAGTCATTTGCTTTTTCCACATTTCCTGCCTCAACCGCACGGATCTGCTGGTTGAGTTCATAGATGGTAGATGCAAGATCATTGACTGTCTTGACTTGATCCTTGATCTCCGTGTTCAGATTCCGCTGATACTCGATCAGACTGGAACGTATCGTCTGCACACGATCGATCAGGGTGAGTGCATTGGAGATAAAGGAGCTCCGCGTTACGATACTGTTCGACTCCTTCTGCAGCTCCTGCATGGATGTCCACATATCGTTTAACGTCGTGTTAAAATCCTTACCCTCTAACTCACCGAAATAATTCTCTATCTCTGAGACGGTTTCATACTGCGCCTTGTAGTAGCTCATACGCCCGCTCTCTGTGCGGTAGGTATCATCTGCAAACTGGTCGCGCACCTGTCGGATCTGCGCCGTTACAACTCCCATACCTACGTTATTGATATAATATGAGTCCGTTGCGACTCTGTTATATGACTGGTCTGTCAGGAGTACCTGCTGTCTGGTATAGCCCTCAGTCTGTGTATTTATTAAATTATGTGCGGTTGCATTTAACGCATATTGACTTGTCTGAAGTCCTGTTACGCCAACGGACAACCGTCCCATCGTTCCTGCCATACGTTTACTCCCTTATTCCCGTTAATTCTGTACATCAAATCTGCCCGGTACATCGGCACCGCCTGCATATGCAGCGTTGCTCTTGAACATCTCTTTCGAATACTCTGCCGTCTCCGGCGCCCGGTTTAAATTCTGCATCAGATTGATGTTATACTCGATCATTTCAAGTGCATCCTGAATCAGATTCTGATTATGTCCGTTTACTTCCCGCACCTTCCGTGCAAGCTTCGCCAGCTTCTCGTTGATCGCAAGCAGCGGATCATGGAATTCCGGCTGTCCTTCCAGAAATGTAACAACGTCCATCACCTTGACATCATCTGGTCGTTTGCCTAAGATATTCGCTACATTTGTCATTGTCTCGCGCCGTCTGTGTTCCACGCTTGCAAGCGCATCTGCCAGACGCTGCTCCTTCTCGGTTGTCTCAGACAGACGGTCAAGATTGTTCGATACAATCGCACCCGTCTTCTCCATCGACACCTGCAGAAGCTGCTCATACAATGCATACTCATCATTCAATTCCGTAATCAGATTCTCAATTATACTTGCCATGTCGCATCCTCTTTTAGATATTTGTCTTGCTGTAACTGTCCAGTAATTTCTGTGCGAAATCATCCACGCTCACATCATATGTGCCGTTGTCAATCCGGCGCTTCAGATCCTGAATCTTGGACTCTCTGACATCTGGTGTATTGCCCAGTGCTGTCTTTGCTGTCTGCATATCTTTTCCCATGCTTGAGAAAGATACCTGATCCAAAAAGCTTCCTGATCCGGTTGTTCCAGAAGTCTTCGTCTTCTTGGTGCCTGTGTTGCCATAGATCTGACTGATCATATTATAGGTTCCTATTCTCATTGCTTCTCCCTCCTTTTTCTTATCTTTCGCAAGCCGCAGTCTCCTGCAATTACGATTCTTCAATATGAATATCGGAAGTTTTCCCTGTATCATAACCCTTTTTATGTAAAAAAAGACACATGCACCAGCATTTGTGCATATGTCTCTTCTCTGTTTTATGTATTTTATACAGAAGCAATCCCTGCCTGCTTTTCATCCACTGGATTAGTCAAGAAATCGCATCTTACCAGCGGAACTCTTCCGAACCGCCTGCTGGCGTTCCCGCTTGTAAGCGTTTGTCATCGCATCTGCCAGTCCGCCTGCACACTCCTTACAGAATCTTCCGCTGTGGATCATCTTGCCACAGCGCTCACATTCCAGACCAACCAGAGAATCATCGGTAAAGGATAAACGTTCCTCGCGCACCCAGTATTTGATCTGCTTGATCGTAACATCACACGCTTCCGCTACCTGATTGATATTCTCGCGTGGATTCTCCTCGATATATTTCTTTACTTTCTGAAACTTCTCTTCCAGCTTTTCTTTACATGCAGGGCACAGCTTTTCGCCCGCAATATAATTAAATAACTTCTTACAGTTTCTGCAATTCATCAGTTCCATGATTTGTTCCTCCCTCTATCTATTCTGACACAATCTCTATATCACTTTCATCTTCCGGTTCCGATTGCTACACTTGTATAATAAACATCCGGGATTCCCGCCGCATGCAGACTCTTCGTACATGCCTCGATCGTAGCCCCCGTCGTGTAAATATCATCGACCAACAATACTTTCTTATAGCTTACACTTTTTTCTATACATTGAAAAGCCTTTTTTAAATTTTGCTCGCGGTGCTCCGGGTCCAGACTTTTCTGCGGTTCTGTATTTACCACACGCGCAAGCAGCTCCCGTTCAACCGGTATATCCAGCTTCTTTCCCAGTGCATCTGCCAGAAGCTCCGCCTGATTGTAACCACGCTTCTCCAGCTTGCGCTTATGGATTGGGATCGGAATCAGCGCATCAATCCCCAGACTCTGCAATGTGAGTCCATGCCGTTTCACGATCTGTCCTGCATAGAATGCTGCATAATCACGCTGATTGTGATACTTGAACCGCGCCAGACTCTCATCAAGTGGATACTGGTATTTCATCGCCGGAAAGCCCTGTATATATGTCCGTGTATGCCGCGTACAATCCTCACACAGCTCCGCTTCCTCATCAGTGATCTCGCACCCACACCGCATGCAAACTGGCTGTGCCGGATAATCAATCATCGGTCTGCACTCGTCACACACCTGTCCAGCCTGTCTCCCTGTCACATCGCCACAAAGCGGACAGGTCGGCGGATATATCCAATTCACAAGTTTATTCCATACTCTCATTTAACTCCTCTAACCGAAGTGCCAGCGACGTGTACCGCTTCTGCTCCTCGGAATTATCAACCATCTGGTTTACCAGATTTACATCACCGACGATGATAACCAGCTGTCTCGCACGCGTGATCGCTGTGTAAATCAGATTCCGGTTCATCAGTTTCCGGTTTCCGCCAAGCAATGGAATGATGACCGCCGGATACTCACTACCCTGTGATTTATGGATCGTCACGGCAAATGCATGCTCGATCTGATCCAGCTCTTTATAGTTATAAACACTCTCGCGTCCATCATCAAACAGGATTGTCAATTCCTCGTCGTAATCACTGATATCGGTAATCACGCCCATATCTCCGTTAAATACACCAACACCTTCATCCAGCACATAGCCTCTGCCGGTACCTGTCTTGGAAACACCGTAAATCTTCCACTCCTGCTGGTAATTATTCTTGATCTGCATGACCTTGTCGCCCTTTCGGAAGGTCACATCGCCACGCACATGCTCGGGCTTGTCCTTCGCCTTCGGATTCAGACGGTTTTGCAGCTTCTGGTTCATATTCTCCACGCCGACTTCGTATTTCCGCATCGGACACAGGATCTGGATTTCCTGCGGTGAAAATCCATAGTAATTCGGCAGATTCTTCATCGTAAGTGTCTGTACTTCCTCGATGATCTGCGATGCTGTCCGCTGTGGGATAAAGAAGAAGTCCTTGCTCTTGTTCGTCAGGATCAAATGCTCGCCACGCTGGATCTTATGCGCATTGAATACGATGTCGCTGCCATCCTCCTGCCGGAAGATCTTGTTCAGCGTCGTAACCGGGAAGCAGCCCGAATTGATAATATCCTTCAGCACATTTCCGGCACCCACAGAAGGAAGCTGGTTTACATCCCCGACGAAGATCAGTCTCGTTCCATATGGAACCGCCTGCACGAGTGAATAAAAGATATACGCATCAACCATCGACATCTCATCCACGATGATCGCATCACATTCGAGTGGATTGTCTGCATTTCGTGAAAAATGCATGCCGTGATCGTCCTGATTTTTGCTGTCCTCATCCATCGCACCGCTGATTTCCAGCAGACGGTGAATCGTCTGTGCCGGCCATCCGGTCGACTCGGTCATACGCTTCGCTGCGCGCCCGGTCGGTGCACAAAGCTTGATCTCCATACCTTTCTTGGAGAAATATTTGATAATAACATTGATGATCGTCGTTTTTCCGGTTCCGGGACCACCGGTAATAACTGCCACCCCGGCTTCGATCGCCGATTTTACAGCTGCCCGCTGCAGCTCATCCAATGTCAGTTTTTCTTCTTTTTCAATCTTCTGAATTTCTCGTTCCAGCTCGTCCTGTTCCATATCATAGCGAAGCTGCAGATCGGTAAGCAGTCTTGCAGAATTCAGCTCCACATAATAATTCGATGCCAGATAGACGACATCTTCTTCATCGATCTGCTTGATCATGATCTTGCCTGCGATCAGCAGCTCCATCAACTGCTGTTCAAACAGGGAAACCGTCTGTTCGTACGCCGATTCCGCACTTGTCGCGTCTGCGTATTCTGCATAGCCAAGTGCTGACTGTCCATAGATGCCCTCGACATCCGTCGCCGTGTCACGCGTCAGTTCCACACAGCGACGCAGCAAAAGCTGTTTCGGCAGGTACATATGCCCTTCGCCGCCTGCCATATTCAGCACATACAGCACAGCCGACCGCAAACGGAATTCAGAATCCTGTGCAATTCCCATGCGCTTTGCGATATCATCCGCGATCCGGAATCCGATACCGGAAATATTCTCCGCCAACTTATATGGATTGCCGCGCAGGATATCATAAACTTTATTTCCATATGTATTGAAGATGCGAATTGCCAGATTCACCGAAATTCCATACTGTGCCAGAAAAATGGCAACCTCCTGAAATTCCTTCTTCTCCATGTACGAAGTCGCAATCGCCTGTGCCTTTCGCTCGGAAATTCCGCTGATCTCCGCAAGACGTTCTGGTTCCTCCTCGATGATCCGAAGGGTGTCATCCTTGAATTTCTTGACGATCTTCTTCGCCAAAACGGCGCCAATGCCCTTGATGATACCAGAGCCTAAATACCGCTCGATTCCAAGTGTATCCTTCGGCATCTGAATCTCGCAAGAGGAGAATTTGAACTGAATATCATACTGCGGATGATTCACGTATTCTCCCTCTGCAATCACATAGAGACCTTCACCGGCACCCGGCAGGGTGCCAACGAAGATCTCTTCACCTTCTTCGCCTTCCACGGACATCACACAATAGCCCGTTTCGTCGCTTTTATATACGATTTTTTCTATGTAGCCTTCTCTAATCATGTCATGATCCTATTTGTATTTTATGCATTTTGTGTCTGCGTAGTTGCCGCAGCCTGTTCCTGCTCATGCAGTTCCTCCGGCGTGATTGCCGCGTTCTGTTTCTTCATGGATTCGTATAACTGCTGTGCCAGACCAAGCTTGCCCTGATCGCTGACCAGCTTTGCATACTGCTGTGCCTGCAGGTCATATGCGTAGTCTGCATATGGGTTGTCGTCCTCGTCGCTGTCAGACTTGATCGTGGATTGTACCTGCTTATACACCTGCTCGACCAGATATGCTTCAAACTCCTTGCATGCCGCAAGCATCTCCTCATCAGTTGCTTCCGAGGAGGTTGATTTCTTGATCTGATTGGTTAAGTTGCTCGTCTGTGCCTGTGTCACATAGGATGAATAATCTTTATTTGTAAGGTTTGTGATGTTTTCCATAAGGTCACCTTTCCTCTACCTAACGAAGAGCGTTAGCCTGTTGCATCATTTCGTCGGATGCCTGAATTGCTTTGGAATTCATTTCGTATGCACGCTGTGCCACGATCAGGTTAACCATCTCATTTGCCACATCGACATTCGATGCCTCCGTGTAATACTGATGCGTCTTTGTCTGCTTCACTGCCGCATTTCCATTCTCCGCAACTGCCGCGCCACTTGCGACGGTTACCGAATAATTGTTGCTGCCTTCCTTGGAAAGACCTGCCGGATTATTAAACTGGTAAATACCAAACTTGACCGGACGTCCATTCGCATCTGTAATCACTGCTGGGTTCCCTGTACCATCCGGGAATGCCAGCGTGCCATCCTGATTGATGACCAGATCTGTTGCCACACGGTTGGATGGCAATACGATCTCATTTCCATATGCATCCAGAACCGGATTTCCGTCAGATGTACAAAGCATGTTTCCATTTGCAACCGGCGAGATTTCAAACGAACCATCTCTTGTGTACTGCAATTCTCCACTCTCCGTGCGAATCTGGAAGAAACCATCCCCTTCCAGCGCTACACTGAACGGATTCTCCACATGCGTCAGGTTTCCCTGTGTAAATGTACTTGTAATCGCTGCCACACGGCTGCCAAGACCTACCTCTGCCGCAACCGGCTTGTTCTCGCCTGCATTGTTCGTCGATGTCGACTGCAGGTTCTGATACAGCAGTGACTTGAAGCTCGCCTGCTGTGATTTATAACCAATCGTATTGATATTTGCTACGTTATTTGCAATTGTATCTACATTGACCTGCTGTGCCCGCATACCGGATGCAGCCGTCCAAAGTGATCGCATCATACGCTACTACCTCCTATTATCTTCCACTATAACCGTCCGATTTCATTGACTGCCTTGTCCAAGGTCTGGTCGATCGTCTGAACCATCTTCTGATTTGTCTCATACGCTCTTGTGACCGCGATCATATCAACCATCTCTGTGACCATATTGACATTTGACATTTCCAGATATCCCTGATTGACTGTTGCATCCGCCTGTGTCTGTACGGCGCCATCCACGGCTTCGTACATATTCTCACCATAGCTGGATAATGCGTCGTAGCTCTGAAAATCAACCAACTGCAATTTCGCAACATACGTATTGCCAGAGTAAATTTCTCCCGCCTGATTTACGCTGATCTTGACCAGATTTGCATTCGGAATCTGTATACGATTACCGCCTTCCGCCAGCACATAATCGCCATCCTTTGTCACAAGATAACCGTCCCTGGTTACAGTGAAATCGCCATCGCGCGTGTAGCGTGTCGTTGTCGTTCCACTCTTGTCTGTTGTGCTGATGGTAAAAAATCCGCTGCCGGATAATGCCAAATTGTACTGGTCTTCTGTCTGTCTGAAATTTCCCTGAGACATATCATAATACGTCTCTCCGATCTTCACGCCGAGGTTCACGCCGCCGATGCCCTGCTTTATGTTCGGTCCGATCGTTGGATCGTCAATCTTGACTGCCAGCTGGCGGTCAAAAGACTGCGATGTAACGTCCACCTTTTTGTAGCCGGTCGTGTCCGCGTTCGCCATGTTGTTTGTCACAACATCCATTCTCTTTTCCTCGTTGCGAAGTCCGGTCCATGCCGTGTACAACCCTCTTACCATCGTTTTCCTACTTTCTACTTTCGCTCACTCAAAAACTCAATATACTTACCTGTACCGATTGCCACTGCAGTCAGTGGTTCCTCGGCTGTCATCGTTGTGATTCCGGTGTTCTCCTCGATCAGATCTTCGAGTCCGTGCAGCAATGCACCGCCACCAGTCAACACGATTCCACGGTCTGCGATATCAGCTGCCAGCTCTGGTGGTGTACGCTCCAATACCGAATGTACTGCATCCACGATCTGGGATGTCACCTCGCGCAGCGCCTCCTCGGTCTCATCCGAAGATACCGTTACCGTCTTTGGAAGTCCGGTTACCAGATTTCGTCCACGGATATCCATGGAGATATTCTCTGGTCGTTTGTAACAGGTTCCAATATTGATCTTGATCTCCTCTGCCGAACGCTCACCGATCAACAGATTATGACGTTTCCGCATAAAACGAACGATCGCATCGTCGAAATCATCGCCCGCTACCTTGATGGACGATGATACAACCACGCCATCCAGTGAAATAACTGCGATATCCGAAGTACCGCCTCCGATATCTACGATCATATTTCCGCATGGTCTGGAAATGTCAATACCGGCTCCGATTGCGGCTGCAACCGGCTCCTCAATGATATAGACATCTCTGGCACCCGCCTGATAGGTCGCATCCTCAACAGCACGCTTCTCTACATCCGTAACACCGGATGGCACACATACACTAATACGTGGTCTTCTACCGAAGAAGCTCTTGCCCACTGCCTTCTGGATAAAATATTTCAACATCTTTTCTGTCGTTTTATAATCGGAGATAACACCCTGTCTGAGCGGACGCACCGCAACGATATTCCCAGGTGTTCTTCCGAGCATCAGTCTTGCCTCTTCCCCGATTGCCATGATCTGTTCGGTATCTCTGTCATAGGCAACTACGGACGGCTCCTTCAATACGACGCCCTTTCCTTTGACATAGACTAATATACTGGCGGTTCCTAAGTCGATTCCAATGTCTGAACTTGCCACGTCTTGTTCCTCCTATCTATATATCGGAAATTTCCTAATTATCCTTAGCTTTTTTCATAATAATCATGGTTGCAGCGCCTCCCTGTAACCATTCAATCGGCACTTCCGTGATATCCATGATCTCGTCCAATGCTGGCACATAGCTGCACCAGTTTGTGATCTTCCGTCCGGCAATATCCTTGCGGACACCATCCATATGCTCAAATTTATCGCGCAGATTCTTCAGGATCTTGCGGCTGTCGCCACCAGTCAGATCATATCCAAGCATGTCATTGAGTGCCTTGTTGGAGAAGAATACATAACCCGTGTACAGATCCCGGATAAAAATGCCCTCATGGAAACTATTGTATGTTTCTATCAGATGTTTATTCACATTTCGCACATTATCATCGCCATCTGCATTTTCCAGCATATTCTGGATCAGCAGAGAGATACTCTGTGAGAAACGAAGTTCTTCTTTTGTCCAGATTCGTTCCGATTTCGACTCTGCAAAAATCAAAATACCGTACAATCTTCCTTCCAGATAAATCGGATATGCGATCTCCGCCCGGAAATTATACCGCATCAGGTTGATTACATCGCGCTGTGTCATATTGGTACGGTCAAGCATACAACAGCCATTGCCGCGCTTGATCGCGTCTACCACAAGATACAAACGCTCCGGAAGCAAAGTCAATATATCGTCACTCGGCATCTCACCGGATACATCGAAATAACTTCGCAGACTGAATGCTTTTGGATTGTCCTTGTCAAATGTATATAAGAACATGCGGTCCAAATCCATATGCAGCGCGACCTCACGCAACGTCTCGCCAATGACCTGTTCTACATCTTCGCTTAATTTGCTGTTGATCTTCGACAATGCATTGTTGACAATGCTCTGTCGTGCAAGCTCCTCACGCAGCTTCTTGCCCGCGCCACGTGACTTCGCAGATTCCACAATAGAATTATAGCTTTGCAGCAGGAAATCCGATACCAGTTCTGCTGTCGTCCAATGAAGCTCGTAAATTTCCTCCAGATGCTCTGTCTCATCCGGTGTATAAGAGCCAAGCACCCAGAACCCCTGCAAATTATCACCGACGAAGATCGGTGCCATTGCCAGCTTTCCATAACCGCCTTCCTCGCGGTCAAAGATATGTGGCTTCATCTCTGCCAGTACTTCTTCCTTCATCGTTTTGAAAAACTCTTTGTAGGTTGGCGTCTCAAACAGATCATAGAAATCACCCAGATCCGTCGCAGGTCCGACTGGTGTAGATTCCACCTTGCCATTCTCATCAACAAACACAGAATACAAATTAGTGAGTTGTGAAAATCCACTCATGATCATTTCCATCTTCTGAATCTGCGGAATCATGCCCGGATTATCCAGCTTGCTGATTACCAGGGATCCCGTCGGCGAAATCTGCATGCGTCTGTTTGGCTCTTCAATCGCCCGTTTGATCTCCGCCTGTTTTTCTTCTTCCTTCTCCGCAGAGATATCGCGGATATAAAACTCTACTTCATATGTATTTTCTTCTTCTGACACAACTTCGATACAGATATTCACACGTGCCTGGCGAAGTATTCCGTCATCCCCAACCATACGATATTCGTGCACGTAATCCTGAACACGATTGTCAATCGCATTATGAATGGTCTTCATTACCATCTCACGATCCGACGGATAGATATAATCCTCGGACAATTTCATTCCTTTGTTCAGCATCTCGACATTCATACCAATCTCGGATGCGTTCGGTGAAACATATACCAGACTGGAACCCGGCATATCGATAATATATCGTTTTACAAGCACAATATATTTTGTCTTTTCAATCGCTTTTCTGAGGTATTTGTTTTCAATTACCATGCCACTCGCCCCCTTATCGTATCGTAAAGCCTCGGTATCTAATAAGGCTGTCACACGCAATGTGCGACAGCCCCGTCTATACTGCTTTCTGAATCGGACTAATTGTTGCTGATCTCAGGGAATGCCTGATCTGCAACCTTAATCGTATTGTCTACGGAAATAACTACATTATCAAGTGCTGCTTTCATCTGTGCCATATATTCGCTTACACTCTCGCACTCACGCTTCACAGACATACGTGTATTGTATGCCTCTGTTCTTGCCTGATTCCGCATCTCCTCACACTCTGCAGTTGCCTCTGCGCGCATATTTGCACAGGTTTCCTCTGTATGATCGTTCAAAGACTGACATGCGCTCTCCGTCTCTGCACGCAGGTTGTCTGTCTCTTCTCTTGTCTCACGCTTCACGCGCTCACACTCTGCATATGTGGATTCCTTGCGCTCCTGACATTTGCTCTTTGTCTCTGCATCGAGTCTCTCACAGGCTGCAACTGTCTCTGCATGCATACGCTGGCACTCTGCGGTTGTCTCCTCTGACATCTGACGGCAGGCATCACTTGTCTCCTGTGTCAGTCTGTCGCATTCTTCCTCTGTCTTTGCGCGCAGCTCCCCGCACTCCTTCTGTGTCTGCTTTGTCAATGCATCTGCACTCTCACGTGCCTCCAGCAAAGTTCTGGAAATTGACTCGTAACGGCTCGCTGACTCTTCTTCTCTTGTCTCGTACGCTGTCATCTTGTCACGGAGCTGTGTCACTTCTACCTGCAGCTCATCGTTTACCTTCTTGAGGTTCTCGATCGTGCTGGAAGATTCGTTCAAGTTAACCTCTCTCATCGTGTGGAGATTCTTTACTGTCTCTGACAGCTTCAATACGTTTGCCTTTAAATCTGCAACCTCTTTCTCGTGTTCTGCTGTCAATTCGTCTATATAATTTTCTACTGCCTTCTTGTCATATCCACCAAACGATGTGGTCTTCAACGTTACATCCATTCTGCAATTCTCCTTTCGAATGTCCATTATCCAATATGTTTCTTAATTATATCATAAGAACTTCGTTTATGCATCATTTTTTTACACGGGATTTATGATTAACAATCTATATACAAATTACTTTAACGGACGTTTGAATTGACGATAATGGTTCACTCCGGGACCGCATTAAAAGGTTTAATAAAAAGTATGTGTGTATTGATATTTGCTTTCACTTTATGATACACTAAGGGTATGTTTAATCATATAAAAATTATTACGAGGTGATCTTTAAATGAACTTTTTCATGAAAATTCATGCAAAAAAATACAAACGATTTTCCCTTTTGCCGATTTGTATGCTGTTAATTTTTTCATTAACCGCATGTACAGCGAATGTGGAGAAGCGGTATCAGACCTACATCAAGAGTTTGATCGCAATCAATTATCTTGGTGCAACCAAGGATTACATTGCGGCGTCCGGTGCCAATCAGGAGGATGCAGATGCCCTTTATCAGGCAAACATTGACCTGCTCACTGACAATATCCTCACCTATTACAGTGTGAATATTGACGATGCGCCAGAGATGCGGGAGCAGTTCGAGTCTCTTGCCAAAAATATTTACAGCAAGGTTAATTACAAGGTAGATAAAGCAAGAAAAGACGGCAGTGTTTATCTGGTAGATGTCACGATTTACCCGATCAACCTGTTCGCACAGACCTCTTCTGAAGTAACTGCTTATGTCGACACATTTAACAACGATGTGAAGGCTGGAACTTATAACGATTATTCTCTCACTGATTACGAAACATTATTCTCGCAGGGCTTGATTGACATCCTGAATGCCGGTTGTGAAAATATGAGTTATGCCGACCCGCAAGTTATAACTGTTGAAATTATTGAAGATGGAAATAAATATTACATCAGCGACCGCGATTTCATGCAGATTGATGCTGCTATGATCAGTTCCGCAATCGTGACTGAGACTGCAACTTCAACAGATGCGAACTAAATAATGAAGCATGCAGGTAATATATGAAACAACATATAAAAACGACCGATTGGTTTTAAACCAACCGGTCGTTTTTGATATATTATTTTATTATTCCTAGCTGATCATTGCTCCAGCCGGCATATCCTTCTCTGCGGTAAGCAGTGCCAGATTTCCATCGAAATCCTCTGCACAAAGAAGCATACCTTCGGATAACACACCTGCAAGCTTTGTCGGCTTCAGGTTCGTGATAACAACAACCTTCTTACCAACCATCTGCTCTGGTGTATAGTAATGCTTGATTCCTGATACAATCTGCAATGTTCTGCCCTGTACCTTTACCTGAGAGCAAAGCAGCTTCTTGGACTTTGCAACTTCCTCACAGGAGATGATCTCTCCCATCTGCAACTGCATACGGCTAAACTCATCAATTGTGATCTCTTCTTTCACTACAGCATCAAGTGTAGGAATCTCAACCTTTTCTTCCTTCTTTGCCTTCTTCTCCGGCTTTGGCTCTTCTTCAACCACTTTGGATGGGAAACGCTTCTCGATCTCCTCGAGCATCTTTGGTGCATCGATTCTTGCGAAGAGAATCTCCGGCTGATCCGTTACCTTATTCCCGGATGGATACAGGCCAAAGTTCGAAAGCTCTGTCACACGACGCTTTTCTGCATTGAGCTGCTTTAAGATCTTCTCAGACGTCTCCGGCATATATGGCTCCAGAAGGCTTGCGCCAACCACGATGCTCTCTACCAGATTGTAAAGAACGGTGTTCAGACGATCTGCATTCTCCGGATCCTTGGCAAGTGCCCAAGGCATTGTCTCATCGATATACTTATTGCAACGCTTAAACAAAGCGAAGATCTCTGTGATCGCATCTGCCACACGGAGCTTGTCCATGCATGCATTTACACGGAGTCTGGTGTCTGTCACAACTGCCTTTAAGTCGTCATCGACCGGCTCATGCGCACCTGCGTTTGTCACAACGCCATCGAAATATTTATTCGACATGGAAATCGTACGGTTCACGAGGTTTCCAAGTGTATTTGCAAGTTCTGAATTGATGCGCTCAATCACAAGCTCCCATGAAATAACACCATCGTTTTCAAATGGCATCTCATGCAGCAGGAAGTAACGGACCGCATCTACGCCGAACAAATCTACCATATCATCTGCGTAGATTACATTTCCACGGGATTTGCTCATCTTTCCATCACTCTGGATGAGCCAAGGATGTCCGAATACCTGCTTCGGAAGCGGCTCACCAAGTGCCATAAGGATACATGGCCAGTAAATCGTATGGAAACGGATGATATCTTTACCAATCAGATGCAGATCTGCCGGCCAATAACGATGGTACAGCTCGTCTGAATTGCCATCGACATCATAACCAAGGCCTGTGATATAGTTGGTCAATGCGTCGATCCATACATATACGATATGTCCCGGATCAAAATCTACAGGAATACCCCATTTGAAAGATGTTCTTGATACGCACAGATCCTGCAGTCCCGGAAGGAGGAAGTTGTTCATCATCTCGTTCTTGCGGGACTCCGGCTGGATAAAGTCCGGATGTGTATTGATATGTTCGATCAAACGGTCAGCGTATTTGCTGAGTTTGAAGAAATATGCTTCCTCCTTTGCCGGCTGAACCTCACGTCCACAGTCCGGACATTTGCCATCGACAAGCTGTGCTTTGGTGAAGAAGGACTCACAAGGTGTACAGTACATACCTTCGTACTCGCCCTTGTAGATATCTCCCTGATCGTATAATTTCTTAAAAATCTTCTGTACCTGCTTCTCATGATAATCGTCCGTTGTACGGATGAACTTGTCATAAGAAGTATTCATCAGATCCCAGATACGCTTGATCTCAGCCGATGTCTCATCCACAAACTCCTTCGGTGTGGAGAGATTTTCAAATGCTTTAATCTCGATCTTCTGACCATGTTCGTCAGTTCCTGTCTGGAAACGTACGTCGTATCCGACGTATCTCTTGTATCTGGCAATGCTGTCTGCAAGTACAACCTCATACGTATTGCCTATATGAGGCTTACCAGATGTGTATGCGATTGCGGTTGTAATGTAGTACGGTTTTTTAGGCATATGAAACCCCTCCCTTATTTTTGTTTTTAACCCACTCTTAATTTAAACTTCTGGACATCGCGCTCGTCATCAACTACCTCGATCTGACCGCCAAGTCCACGGATCTTTCCATCGAAATCTTCGTAACCACGCAAAATATACTTGATATCGTCGATCGTACTGAATCCTTCCGCTGCCAATGCTGCAATGACAAGTGCGGCACCTGCACGCAGATCCGGTGCTACCAGATTCGCGCCTGTGTATCCATCCACGCCAGTAATCACTGCGGAATTACCTTCTACTTTGATGCGTGCTCCCATGCGGGAAAGCTCGCTTACATATTTAAACCGGTTTTCAAATATACTCTCCGTAATCACGCTCGTTCCCTGTGACAATGCAAGTGTTACCGCCATCTGCGGCTGCATATCTGTCGGGAATCCCGGATATGGAAGTGTCTTAATCTGTGTTGCCTTGAATCTGCCGTCCGCCATAACACGAACTGCATCATCGTATTCGATTACGCGTGCACCAATCTCATTCAGCTTCGAAGAGATTGCCTCTAAGTGTTTTGGAATTACATTTTTGATGAGAACATTTCCCTTTGTCGCTGCCGCCATCGTCATAAATGTTCCCGCCTCGATCTGATCCGGAATGATCGAATACTCCGTTCCTCTCAGCTTCTGAACACCACGGATACGGATGACATCCGTTCCGGCGCCCTTGATATTTGCACCCATACTGTTCAGGAAGTTCGCTACATCTACAATGTGTGGCTCCTTCGCAGCATTCTCGATCGTCGTCTTGCCCTCTGCAAGCACGGCTGCCATCATGATATTGATGGTTGCACCAACCGTTACCACATCGAGATAAATATGATTTCCAATCAACTGGTCTGCTTTCGCAACAACCTTACCGCCATTTACAATCTCTACTTTCGCACCAAGTGCCTCAAAGCCCTTGATATGCTGGTCGATCGGACGCAGTCCAATATCACAGCCGCCCGGCAAAGCAACCTGTGCATAGTTGTATTTACCAAGCAAAGCTCCAAGCAGATAGTAGGATGCTCGTATCTTCCGAATATATTCATCATCCACACAGACATCCTCGCCGGTTCTGATTGTTCCGCCGCAGATAGAAACTGTATGGTTATCAATGTATTTTACCTTAGCGCCAATTGTCTCGATTGCACGAAGTAATGTCTTTGTATCTTCTACATATGGTACATTCTCAATAATGCATTCTTCGTCTGTCATGACTGCTGCTGCAAGGATACCGAGTGCGGCGTTTTTCGCACCGGCAATCGAAACTTCACCTTCCAGAACATTGCCGCCTTTTATAACATATTTTTCCATTTCACACCTCTGTGCTGCCAGTTATTTTTTACGCTACTAGCCCATAATCTTAATAATTATAACACATTCCATTATTTTGTAAAGCATTTTACTTGTCTGCCTCACAATAAATGCATCGATAAATACGATTTTTTTCATCGGCTAATTTAAATATATGCACAATTCCTGGTTCTGTCGATGTGATACAGCGAGGATTTTTACATTTTTTCACATTGATCAGTTTTTTGGGCAATGCCAGCTTCTTTTTCTCGACCGTCTGTCCGTCCTTGATGATGCTGACTGTGATATCTGGATCGATGTAACCCAACACATCCAGATTCACATCGTACTCCTTATCAATCTTCAGGATGTCCTTCTTGCCCATCTTGCTGCTCTTGACGTTCTGCAGGATGGCAACGGAACAGTCGAGCTTGTCAAGTTCGAGGTCGTGATATACCTGAAGTGCCTTGCCAGCAGTAATATGATCCAGCACAATACCATTTTGAATACTATCTATCTTCATGATTCTTCCTCCTTAATGCAAATCCATTTCCTTACTCCGGGATCTTGGCAAGCTTGTCCGCAGACAGATTCAGCTTCGCACCATTCGCCTTGAGCAGTGTCAGCATCAGTGCCATACGCACGAATTTTCCATTCATAACCTGACGGAAATAGCAGGCACGTGGATCATCATCGATTTCCACAGAGATCTCGTTCACACGTGGAAGCGGATGCAGGATTGCAAGGTCAGACTTTGCATTTTTCAGCTTCTTTCCATCAAGAATGTATGTATCCTTCAATCTGACATAATCCGCCTCGTTGAAGAAACGTTCCTTCTGTACTCTTGTCATATAAAGCACATCCAGCTCGCTCATCACTTCTTCCATCGACTCTACTTCTTCATATGGAATATTCTTTGCTTCGAGCACTTCGGAGATAATGTATTCCGGCACGCGAAGTTCCTTCGGTGCAATCAGGATAAATTTTATATTTTTATAACGGGATAACGCCTTGATCAGGGAATGTACGGTACGTCCAAACTTCAGATCGCCACACAGACCAATCGTGAAATTATCCAGTCTTCCTTTCTCCCGCAGGATTGTAAGCAGGTCTGTCAATGTCTGTGTCGGATGGTTATGTCCGCCATCCCCCGCATTGATAATAGGCACGCCACTCACCATGGAAGCACGCATCGGCGCACCTTCCTTCGGATGACGCATTGCGATGATATCTGCATAGCAGCTTACCACTCTTGTTGTATCGCCCACGCTCTCGCCCTTCGTTGCTGACGTAGAATCAGCCGAAGAAAAACCAAGTACATTTCCGCCAAGCTCCATCATTGCTGATTCAAAGCTAAGTCTTGTTCTTGTACTTGGTTCAAAAAATAATGTTGCAAGTTTTTTGCCCTTACACGCTTCGCTATACGCTTCTTTGTCGTCGATGATATCCTGTGCCAGCTTCAAAATGCCATCGATTTCTTCTACGGTCAAGTCTGTTGAATCAATTACATGTTTCATTTCTGGTTTCCTCCCATTGAACGCACGTTGTTTTTTCGGAATATCTCATCGATTGCAAACCGGTCTTCCCGGTTGCAAACGAGGATATATGTTTTTCGATTCGCACGAATCTTCAGTACGATTACATTGCTGTCCTCCCCCTGGTTCTCCAGGAGAAAAGACCGCATGAATTCCCATTCGATAAATGTGGTTCCGACCAGCACTCCATCTTCTGTGATGCCACTCTGTATCCGGGTGGACAGCACGATGAACAACACAAACATCAATACCGCAGGCACAAATATGTAGATCTTAAAATATACCAACACAACAAGTCCCACAAGTCCAAGGTTCGCATAGACGACCTCAGAGATATTTAATTTGTGATGCAGCCGGCTCTTTATGACGATCCCAGACTGTTTTTTCACGGCAGAGACGCAGACAAGCGCGCCCGTACCAAAGCCAAGGAAAAGCACAAACGCCAGTACCGAAAGCCACACATCCATATATTATACCACTTAAATTCCTTTTATCAATGTATACATGACAGCTTTTTCTGCGTGTCTTCTGTTTTCTGCCTGATCGAGAATATGATCAAGGTTCTTCATCTCCACGTCCTTCGAAATCTCGAAGCCTACATGCATTGGCATGTCGTGGAAGACAAGTGCATGACTGCCCTCTAAGAACTCATCGTTCAACTGATATGGCATCATCTTATCCATGAGTTCTTTCTTCTTATCCTGATATGCAGGATCGTTAAAGAACTCCATGTCAAGCCATGTATCGGTGTAGCAGATATCCATATCCTTGACATATTTCTTCACTTCGTCCATCGGCATGTTCGGATCAAGCTCTACATAGTAACCAGTCTTCTTTGCTTCCTCATAGAAGTCTGGACCGCAGGCAGTATCATTTACAAGCGGGGTAAGTCCGTACAAAGTTCCCTGTTTCATCTTGGAGAAGAATTCTACCAGTGAATTGAATACGTTGTTCTTTGCACCGATATATAAGAACTTGACATTCAGACTACCAAACTTCTCGATGATCGTCAGTGCATCTGCCAGAATCTGGCAAGGATGGTACGAGTTATCGCAGCCATTGATAAATGGTACCGTTACATTGTCACCGAACAGCTCAACGGTCTCATTTTTCACGAGACGTGCCATGATGATGTCCACATTGCGGCATACATATTTGATCTCAGAAACCGGCTCGCCAAGAACAAAGTTGCTGTCCTTCCAGAGCTGGTTGTAGTAGGTTCCGCCAAGCTCTGTCATTCCTGTCGTGAAAGAAAGGAATGTACGGGTACTTGTCTTCTCAAACAACGTATAGAGCTTCTTGCCCTCCAATGCGTGGCTGTACTTCTCCGGGTTCTTCTTCATATCCAGTGCAAGATCAAGAATCTTCTGCAGCTCTTCCGCAGAGAAATTCTTGAAGTTCAACATATTCTTCATGATATCTTCCTCCTGTTTTCTACAAATATTTCTTTAAGTCGTCTACCTTGTCGGTCTTCTCCCACGGAAGGTCGATATCGGTTCTTCCGAAATGTCCATAAGCGGCTGTCTGCTTGTAGATTGGTCTGCGCAGATCAAGCATCTTGATGATACCAGCCGGACGCAGGTCGAAGTTCTCACGGATGATCTCTACGAGCTTATCATCTGCAAGCTTACCTGTGCCAAATGTATCTACCATGATGGAAGTTGGTCTTGCAACACCGATCGCATAAGAAAGCTGGATCTCACACTTCTCAGCCAGTCCGGCTGCCACGATATTCTTTGCTACATAACGTGCGGCATACGCTGCGGAACGGTCTACCTTTGTGCAGTCCTTTCCAGAGAAGGCTCCGCCGCCGTGACGTGCATATCCACCGTAAGTGTCTACGATAATCTTACGTCCGGTTACACCAGAGTCACCGTTTGGTCCACCGATAACAAAACGTCCGGTTGGGTTGATGAAGAACTTCGTCTCATCGTCGATCATATCCTGTGGAAGGACTGGATCAAATACATATTTCTTGATATCCGCATGGATCTGCTCCTGCGATACATTCTCGTCATGCTGGGTAGAAAGTACAACTGCCTCTAATCTGCAAGGCTTTCCGTTCTCGTCATACTCTACCGATACCTGTGTCTTACCATCTGGTCTTAAATAAGGAAGTGTGCCGTTCTTACGAACTTCTGTCAGCTTTCTTGCAAGCTTGTGTGCCAATGAGATTGGATATGGCATAAGCTCTGGTGTCTCGTTTGTTGCATAGCCGAACATCATACCCTGATCGCCAGCGCCGATTGCCTCAATCTCCTCATCGGACATATGATTTTCCTTTGCTTCGAGTGCCTTGTCAACACCCATTGCGATATCGGTTGACTGCTTGTCAAGTGCAACGATCACACCACAGGTATCACAGTCAAATCCGTACTTTGCACGGTCATAACCGATCTCACGAATTGTCTCACGTACGATTGTCTGAATATCGATCTGTGCCTTTGTTGTGATCTCACCCATAACAAGTACCAGTCCGGTTGTTACGGCTGTCTCACAGGCAACACGGCTCATAGGATCCTGCGCTAAAAGCGCATCTAATACGGCATCACTGATCTGGTCACAGATTTTGTCAGGATGGCCTTCGGTTACTGATTCTGAAGTAAATAATAACTTCTCCATTTGTTCCTCCTTTGGAATGCATTTGTCTATGGTTCTTTGTCTCTTTTTCAGCGGCAATTCATAAAAAATAAATCCGGCTGCAAGCAACCGGATTTGAAAGTCGTTATCAAATCTTCTTATTGCTCGACAACTTAATCTAAGTATCGCTCAGGTCGGCACCTTCCGTCTCCGGGGTTGCCGTGGCTTCTTCGTCCCTTATGACTCCACCACTCTGAATAAGAGAGACATGTTTAACATATATCATATATTTCTAATTGTCAATGGTTTTATTTGCTAATTTCGTTGTATTTGCGCATATTCTGGCGATTTTCATTCCTGTGTTTCATGCTTTTTACGGATAAATCGAATCAGCACCGCAACAAGCATCAGAATCAGCACGCCCACTGCTGCGCCACAGCTATCGAGCAGCACATCCTTTACCTGTCCGCTCCGTCCAGGAACAAACAACTGATGAAACTCATCCGTCGCCGCATACACCGTCGCAGTTCCCCACGCGAATAACGCAGACACCTTTCGTTTTCTTCGGGCATCCAGCCATACACCACAGAGCAGCATTGCAAAGACGGCATACTCCGTCGCATGTGCCAATTTTCGGATCGGATGATCGACCTTCGCTGCAAACGCAAGCTGTGCTTCCTCCGACCAGTTCTTAAAATCCGGATGTACAATGCGTCCAAACTCCATACCGACCGTATAACTGTCCTCCGTCGATTCCTCGCCATTTCTGGCAGAGAAACAGAAGATCATAATCGCGAACAGTACCGACAATACAAGAAACACAATCTGCCGTTTCGACAGCCTCCCCGACTGCGTCTGTTTATCCTTAGATATGCTTCTTGATTGCATCTGCCAGTGCCTTCAAGGATTCTGATTCTGTCTCGCCCTGCTTCCATGTCACCTGTACGTCATCCCCTGCGTGACGTGGAATCACATGCATATGGAAATGATGCACGGTCTGACCGGCTACTTCGCCATTGTTCTGCACGATATTCAGGCCCTCGCAGCCAGTCTCTTCCTGTACCGCTTTCGCAACGTGGGTTGCAAGCGAAAATACCTTGCCTGCAGTCTCCTCATCAAGCTGGTAGATATTATCGTAGTGCTCCTTCGTCAGAATCAGCGCATGTCCCTGATTGGCTGGTGCCAGATCCAGAATTACACGGCACTCTGGTGTCTCATATACCGTTGCAGATGGAATCTCTCCATTTGCGATCTTGCAGAAAATACAATCATCTTTTTTCATCTTTACTTACTCCTTTTTATTTTAACTACTTATACTTTACCATTTCTGATAAAGCATGGTATCGTTTTGCTCTTAGACCTGGTATCCACGTTTTTCGTAGTTTACACCCTGTATACTCTCGTTCAGGGTTCCTTTCCCATAGGTAAGTCCAGCGTACACCTGATGTACATTCTGCATCACAGCGCCCTCGTTGTCAAGTTCGTGTAAATGTACAAATCCGACACGTAAGTCATCGACCATCTGCACACATCGATCCAGTTCATCCGGCTGTCTGCGCACTTCCGAACGCACAAGCTTTCCATAGATAAATCTTAAAATAGCAATTACATTTCTTCCAAGCGGATCTTCCTTCGAGAAACATTCAATCAGCTCCTGCATCGCACGCCGCGCCTGCCCGATATTCTGCAGATATGCGGTCGCGTCATCCGCCTCATACGCGGCGATCGCGTCGTTACCATATGTATGAAAGATATCACACAGCACCAGAATCAGACCGCTGTGGTTTTCCTGACTAATGCGCCGTGTGAATTCCTGTTTTTGTTCCTGTGTCATGATAATTTCCTCGTATTCCGATTTTATCAATATATTCCACGTTATCCTATACCATCTACTGCAGCAACTGCAAGATAGATTCCGGACGATCATTTGCTTTCTGCATCATTGCGATGGCTGCCTGTGACAGCACCTCCTGCTGTGTATATTCGGTCATTTCCTCTGCCATATCCGTATCCATAATCCGTGAATATGCTTCTGTGATACTCTCGCTCTGTACTTCCAGATTGGAATGTACATCATCCAGACGATTCTCATAGGCACCCAGCTTCGAACGTGCAGCCGAAACTTTCTTCACTGCCTCATCAATGATATCAACTGCCTGACTTGCATATTCATGTGTGTACATGATCAACTCATCCACGCCAAGTGATTTTGCATTCAGCTCTGGAATGTCGATGGCTAACTGCTCACCCTCGTTGGAACCTGTCTGTATTACCATCGTTCCAGCCGACAGCACTTCGATCTCTGCTGTTACAGCTCCACCATTTTCGGCAACAGCGCCCGGATCCGCTTCAATCGTCATAGAGAAGCCGCTTCGGTCTGTGACTTCAATCTTATTTCCATTTGTCTTCAAAGTTGCAGTCGTAGAAAATCCATCTTCTGTGATGTTCAAAGCTGCCTGACAATCCTTGCCCTGCATCATCGTGCCATCTGTCACTCCAAACACCGCTGCCAGCTCCGGATTTCCCACAGAGATGCTGATTTTCTCACTGCTGCCATATCCCTTTGTGCGGAACACCACCGGTGCTCCACTGTCAAAGCTCTCCTCTGTCGTTCCGTCATTCGACGCAAAGACATCAATATTGATCTTGGCAAGGCTGGTCTGGATCTTTCCATATACATCCTCCATCGTCATGCCTTCCTCGATCTCGATTGCAAATCCATTTACCTTCAAAGTTCCTGCCTGCTCTTTTGTGATCACGGCTGTAGAATAGGTAAATCCTGTCGTCATAGATGCCTGCTCTGCATCGGCTGTGACATTGATCGAATAAACACCCGTGCTTACCTCTGATGAAATGTATGTTGCTTTCACACCATTGACGCTGGACAGGGAACGTCTCGTCAGATCCCCATTCAGCAGTGTCTGTCCGTTAAATGCGGTCGTATCGGAAATCTGTGTCAGCTCAGCCGCCAGGGAATCAATCTCCTCCTGAATCGCATCACGATCGACCTCATCATTGACATCGTTTGCCGCCTGCACAGCCAGTTCCCGCATACGTCCTAAAATGCTGTGCATCTCCTCCATGCCGCCCTCTGCGGACTGGATCACAGAGATACCATCGTTAGAATTCAAAGCCGCGCGGTCAAGTCCCCGGATCTGTGCACTCATCTTCTTTGAAATCGCAAGTCCTGCCGCATCATCTGCCGGGCTTGTAATCTTATAACCAGAAGAAAGTCTGGACATCGACTTTGCAACTTTATTATTTATTTTACCGAAATTCGTCGTGGCATTCATCGCCAGCGCATTATAATTAATTCTCATGGTCTGCCTCCTTAAACCCGTTCGTTATGCTTCAGCTATCCAATTGTCTGCTTCTTATCCGGCATCATGTCCGCGGCACATTATACGTCCGCATCCCGGTTTTACTATGTTATATATCGGTAAGTTTCGCCATAGCCTTAACGAAGAATATTGCCGCCCGACACAGTTTTTGTGTGTCCGCTCCCCCGTTCGTTCCACGCGCCGCTGTACGGCTTTCTCCAAGCGCAACTGCCGCATCCGCATATTCACTTCCGGCAAGCAGTTCCCGGAACGCATCCGTCTGTCCAGCAAGCCATGTATTCGCCTCCGAGGAACCGCCAAGAATCTCACCCGTGCATGTTCCCGCTTCGTCCATCCGGATCTGCGCCTGCAGCATACCATGCACCCCTGCCGCCATCCGGATCGTGATGCCGCGGGCTTCTACTCCGCCCGTCTGCATCGTCAGATTCACTACCTTCATACCTGACTCTGTCTCAACCGGGAGCTGATACTGCCTTCTGCCCGCCATGGCTCCCAATATTCGGAATCCTGCCTGCACGACCTTCATGCCCTGCAGCTGATCTGATGTTATATTTCCTTCTTCTGCCTGATCATACATCTGCTCTACCATCTTCTGCCGGATATCCGCATACATCTGCGCCAGATCCGCATCTGCTTCAATCTGTTTCAGCAACAGTTCCGATTCAAACGGCAGCGCAATCTCCTCTCCTGTGAGGGACTTCGCCATAGCATCCGTCTCTGCGTCAACTGCATCCTCCTTCGTATGGTCCTGCCATCCAATCTGCTTCCATACCTGTGATGCAAATGTATAGAAATTCATGGACGCCTGATGATTGACAGCTTCTGCTTCCGGTCCTACCGACATTCCCTGCAGTATATAATCCGCCGCTTCCAGATTCTGTGCGCTCTCTTCAATATCATTTGCCTGCAGAAGCTGTTCTGCCTGTGCAAGCATCGGAGAATCAGAGATTTTCTCCCATGGGTTTTTATATTCTTCCTGCGCAGCCATCGGTTCATTTCGGCTCATATATTCATCTTTCTCTCCCATGCGGAGCTGTCCGGTCCAGTTACCATCCGCACCAACCCGTCCCGCATATGCACGCGCGATCTGATCATCCATCTTCTCCCCACGTGTCTGCAGATCCGCAAGCATACCGAACGAATCATCGACCACAGCCTCCATCCCGGCGGCCTTCCGGCTTCGCATCGCAGTAATCAGATTACGCACGGTAAGCCGGCTGTTGTTCGCGAACAGATACCCGGCTTCCCGGTCGCCGGATTTCTCTAACTGCTTAAATACCCGGTACAACCCGATATATCCTGCGCGTTCCTCGCTGCTGATCTGTCCACGCTTCTCTACATCACGCAGATACGTTGCAAAATCGTCTGTCTCCTTCACACCTGCTTTGTAATTTTTGTCCCGCAGTGTCTGATTGAGTTCATCGACTGTCATATCAAGCGGGTTGACACCATCCCGGATCATAGACAGCACCGCATTCGGATGGCATGCGGCAAGCATATCATTGACCGCTCTGTCATACTCTATGATCTGTGCGATATTTTCCTCCGTGATTTCCATGCGGTTATACCCGAGAATCTGTACCGCTCGTGTATGTTCCTCATCCACCGGCAGCTCCATATCTGTCAGTATATCTTCGATATTTGAAAATGCTTTGCGGATACTATCTCCCATATCCGCACGCGGGGCTGTACCAAGTGCCTCATATCCGCGCTCCATCGCTGCGAAATCAACGGAACGCCGGATCGTCTGTGTCGTTATATCTGCCATCCCATCCGGCACATTGTTATCCGACATCCGGCGTTGTATATCACCTGCCTGTCCGCCGATCTGGTTTTCTTCCTGTACAAGCTTCGCGAATCCATGTACCGTCACCGACTGCGGCGCATCCGTACCTGCCAATACACCAAGCCTTGCTGCCGGTGCCGCGCCAATCGTCTGCAGATCTGCCTGCATCTGCTGATAGATTGCCTTGTTCTCTTCTGTTGGTGCAACGCCCTGCTTCGCAAACATCTCCTGCATAAGCTGTTCCTCTGCATTTCGCAGCTTCGCCACCACCTGCGCCAGTTCACGGGTATCAATATTGATATCCACAGAGAGCATCCGTACCGCAACACTCTGTGTCATGGAGAGCCGGATCTCTTCTAACTGCCGCAGTGCCGTTACCTCCCGCAGCGTCTGATTCTGTATGTCGGTACCTGCAATCCGACTATCCTGTAACTGTATGCTCTTATCCGCGGTTTCGTCGTATGCTCCCACCGACTGTCCATCCCGTACACCATCATACTGCGCGGCCACCATCGCAGCGATTGTAAGCGGTCGCTCCGTATGTACTGCCTGCGCCACATCCTCTGCCGTAATCGAAGCCGCATCCTGTCTGAGCTTTGCCGCTCTCGTCTCAAGCTCCTGTGTCGGCAGTTTCTCTGCCTGCCCCGCCGTCGGCAGTTCACCGATATCTTTCCCGATCTGCGTCTGCATCTGCATATAAGCCCGCACGGAATCCGTCGTGACCGGAATATCATTTGCCAGAAGCAGATTTGCCCCAGCCATGCTCGTTTCATCCACAACAAACCCAGCCTGCATAATCACATGTGCGAGCTGCGCCTGCATGCCGGAATCCGCATTTCCATTTTCACCGGAAGCATGCACCGATTGTTCAGCGCTCTGTTGCGGCTTGGATATTGTCTGTTGTGCAGCCTTTTTCGCCACATATGCGGTATCCCCACCGAATTCCTCCACCGTGGCAATCTCTCTTTGTCCACTGTAATGCGCCTTGTAGAGCGTCTCCTGTGTAAGTGGCTGCCGATTCCTCAGCAGATACAAAATGTCCTTGTTCCCCACCTGCAGCTTCACATCTGTCCCCGCTATCTGCGCCCCGCTGCTCGTAAAAACCAGATTCGAGACGTCTCCCTCCCCAATCTGCGCCTGTGCGAGCACATTTGCAAGCACGTCCTTATGCGCATCTGCGCGCATGGAAGTAACCAGCCCTTCTATGTCCGAAAGCGATGCCGAAGCGACATCCACGCCCATCATGCGAAGCTTCTTTATCTCCTCGGGAGTAAGGGAACGCGCAATCTCCCGTGCATCTGCACGCGCCTGTTCTTCGTCGCTTGTCTCTTCCTGCTGTTCCTGCTTCGCCTTCTCCTGCATGTCCTTGCGGTACTCATTGAAATTATCCATGACCGTCTGCGCGTTCGTATCGACCGAAGAATTCCTGTCGTACTGCACCTGCTCAACCTTCTCGAAGGCATCGAGCTGATCGACCGAAGCAGTCTTCATCTTTGTTCCACTGTAAGCATTTGCATTGTCACTATACGCTTTGATGGCATCCTGTGAATTTTTGATATTGATATTCTGCATAAAATGCTCCTTGCATCATTAATTTGTATGATAGTATTTCTATCTTACATTGTTCCGATCCTGCGTTCCGGTTGCCCGAACCGGTTCTCTGTCTTTTATATCGGCACAGTCCGCTCAATCATTAAGAAGCTGCATGGTGCCTGAGGCACAATATCTGAAACGTAAAGCTCCAAGATTGCATATGATTAAAGTGAAAAAGCATGGACGGCTCATTATGAACCAACCATGCTTTTTCATTACTATCTCATGCGCATCTGTCACTGCTTACCGGTACAAGCACATGTATAATATTTCATCATTTAATTGAAAAATGGTGTCCCGGGTGCTACTGTCCCATCATAGATCAGACCGGTTTCCGGCAGCTTCCCTGCGTTGCTATCAACCCGCATATTTGCGACCTGTTCTTTGGATAGTTTCATGTCAGCCGGAAGCTTATCATATGAATCTGAATGCCACCAGTTTCTTCCGTAATACGACTGCACTGCATACCAGCCACCTCGTTGCGCATCATATTCATACAGGACATCCTGTGTGACGGTTTTGCCGGATGCATTTGTAAATGTTTTATTCCGGACAAGAATATCCGAAGTCGGATGCTGTGCATAAGTTGCCTTCAGGTCAATACAGTTATTCTTATTGACATATCTTCCGTCCACCCATACATCCTCCATATGGTGGACGCCGTTTCCAACACCTGTATATGCACTCACATACGTATATGCCGTTCCATATCCCCAGCCCTCAGCAGCAACCTTCAGCCAACTGCCTGCGCCAATGTTTTTCTCAAATTCATCTCCGGACAACTGATTCCGGTATGTCTGTAACTCATCGGTCGATTGTTTCTCATATTGATGAATTTTCTTTTCCAGTTTATCGAGGGACGAAGAAAATGCGTAATCATTCGCTCCACCGTCAAAGGTAAATAAACTTTCAATATATTTGGACATAACCGGATCGGTGTTTCCGCGTCCGGCACCACCATATGATTTCGTTGTTCCGTTCCATGTTACATCGACCAGATAATGCGCCGAGCCTGACGAAACCGTACAATCCGGCTGCAACGCTTTCGCTACATTCGCCATAACGCCCGGAACTCCTACGGATGACAACACCATCGGATGAAGGTATTCCAGGAACATCATCTCATCCGCCGACTGCCACATCGAATAGTGTTCATTCAAAGACAATTCCGGGTATGGAGATGTTGCCAGCAGCGGATACGGGCGATCCGGATCCGGCTTCGATGTGTCAACGATGTTTTTCGGATAGACAGAAAGCCGCCCCAACGCTGAGTTCACACTTTGCAGATTGTCGAACAAGCCTTTTGATTTATCCGTGTAATTGTTAATCAGATAATCGGTCAGACTCTCCACCGATTTGCAGGAAACCTGAACCGGTGTATCCGTATAAACCGGCATTGTTGAATACGACACATTTCCCGAATAAGTAACTTTATAGGCACGATCAGCCTGCTGCAATGTATATGCTCCGCCATCGGAACCCGATTCAGACATCTGGAATATATATCCGCCCTTTACGCGGCCGGTTTCTTTATTCTCGTATTTGACATCGAAGAATCTCCGGGGCGTCGGGATAAGATAAGCTCCTTTTCCGGCCTTATACTTACTGTTTTTATCCTCAAAACGAACATAGGAAACATCCGGATTATCCGTCTTCACATAGAAATACTCATTGAAAGGCTCCAGCAGAGGAACGATTTCATATGAATATCTGGTAACATCGTTCTTGTTTGTTCCGGTTGAGCCCGTTGAACCCGATGTTCCGGTTGAACCCGATGTTCCGGTTGAACCCGATGTTCCGGTTGAACCGGTGCTTCCGTTCGATACCGGATTTTCCGGCAAAGCAATTTCAGGCCGGTTCACAAAACCCGTTCCAACTGTAGATACGATACCTGCAACATTTCCCGGAGCCGCCCCGTTCTTTTGAACAAGAACGATCTGGATTGCCTCTAACCTTTTTGCATATCCGGCCGTTCCAGCAGCTGCTCCATTTCTTGTCCATCCAAGCCAGCCATACGACTGTGCATGTACGCGGTAATAAACATCATAGTGATTGGCAAGTTCTCCAGTAAGGTAAATCTGGATTGCCTCCAGCCGCTTTGACTGCCCGCTTGTTCCGGACATCTCGCCATTCATTCTCCAGCGGGACTCCCAGCCATAGCTTTGTACATGTGTGCGATACACAATATTTCCCGTATATTGTTGATTGGTAAGTTTTATCTCTATACCTTCCAGGCGTTTTGCACGTCCGCTTGTACCTGCCATCACTCCGTTGTTCTTCCATCCCTGCCAGCCATAGCTTTGTACATGCGTACGATATGTAATGTTGGTCGTCTCCTGACCTCCGACATTCACATCAGAGGCGCCATTGAGCGATACGTAGTTTCTCCCATACCTGCTTACGATACCATTGACATTATTCTGAACCGTTGTTCCCCTTGCGACAACAACAATCTGAATTGCCTCCAACCGCTTAGCAAGCCCTGCTGTTCCGGCTGCCTGTCCATTTTTTGCCCAGGCAAGCCAGCCATATGACTGTGCATGCACACGATAATAAATATCGTAATTCTGTGCATTTGCACCGGTTAACTCAATTTTGATCGCTTCCAGACGCTTTGCTTCGCCCTGTGTTCCGCTCATCTCACCATTCGAAACCCACGGGAGCCAGCCATATGTCTGGCAATGTGTTGTATAACGGACCCCCAGATTATCTCCGGAGACTGTGATCCGGATTCCTTCCAGCCGTTTTGCTTTTCCGCTTGTTCCGGAGGCTTCTCCATCACGCTTCCAGGCAAATTCCCAGCCAAATGTCTGAACGTGTGATTTGTATTGTACCGAAACCCCTGCGGCTTCCACATTTTGAACCGGGGCATATGCAAATACAGACAGCACCATCACGATTGAAAGCACAAGTGCCCATACTCTTCTCTTATTCATAAATAACCCCTCCCTTGTCACCGCACGCTTACGCGGTATAGATCTTCTCTGTCACCGTATGGGACTCTCCCGGTGCCAGTTCTCTGTAGCCGGACTCTTCTCCTGGAATCGGCTGGTTTGGTGCATCGATGATCCATGTGCAAGGCTCTGGACAGAAGTATCCTTTGTCTCCATGATCGTTCCATACAACCCAGAATTTGAAGTCCTTACATACTTCATAGCAGATACGCTTGCCTGTTGCAGCATCCGTTGCCACTGCGCCATAGAATGGCTTGCCATCCAGACTTCCTTCCTCTGCAAAGAATACGTCATTGTCAATATCATGCAGCACTGGAACCTGTGAACCAGTCAGATACTGTCTGTCGTGATTTGTCTGTACGAGCATGTCACCTGTCGGAATGCAGGACTTTGAAAGCTCCCACTTCTCGCCAACCGGGATATACAGACGCATATCCAGACCATTTCCATCCTTTGTGAACGGTCCGTTGATCGTTGTATGGTTGCACATACCATATGGCATCTGCTTGTCAGATGTATTTGTCATTGTAAATGCATACTCCAGACCGTCATCGGACAAAGTAAATGTGAACTCTGCCTTGAAGCTGACTGGGTATGTCTCGAAAAATTCATCGTTCTTGTCATATATGTACTCTGTCTTTGCGATTGCCTTCTTGCCGTCCACGGCTGCACTCACAAGTGTATGCTCACGCTTATGCAGGAAACCATGAATATGGTTGCCAAGCGGATCATTCAATGGAAAATGATAGGTTGCATCGCTTACCTTCAGCACGCCATTTGCAAGGCGGTTTGGAAGATACAGAGTCGGAAGTCCATACACCTCCGGGCTCTTCTTCAGATCCTCAACAGAAAGGGATTCGTCATAACGGAAAATCTCAATGTCATTTTCAACATCCTGCATACGGATGACATTACTGCCTAAAAAAGGTGCCACGATTGCTTTGTACTTTCCTGCTGTCAGTGCAACTGCCTCTTTCCCTTTATAATCAATAATCTCTGCGGAATAACTCATTGTTTTTTCCTCCTTTTCAAGACTGCACCTTTCGTGCAGTTTCACTCAAAAAATTTCATTTCAAATCACATAAAATAATAGCACATCGACCATACTATGTCTAGGAAAAAAGAACACAAGACATGCTTTTTGCGTATGATATGGATAGGCACGCATGCAACCGATTATTCACAAGTCTTTTCGAGTTTTACCATCCATTTCTCCCCCTTGCTAAGATACCACCCGCGCGGTTGCATTTTTATAAAAAGGGACCGATTTGTTTCGGTCCCTGTAATTTATTATCTGTGCTATTATAATTTGAATTTGATCTGCACTGGCTCCTTCAACGACTGTCCGCCTCTCGACTTCACATTTTTTGTGATCGTCAGGAAATAGTATTCGTTCGTCGAATACGGCTCCAGCGGTTCCACCTCGATAATCTCATTTTTCGTATCATAACGGATATAGGATTGCAGCTTCTGGTTCTGCGAATTCGTCACATACATCGTTTCCTTGTTCACCGTATGCGGGTCCAGCGGAATATTGAACCGCACGCGCCACACAAAATTCCCCGTCTTAAAACGCAGATCCTGCTTGACCTTGTTCGCAAGCTGTGGTGGAATATCTTCTATATCAATCAAATTTTTTGCCATTTGCAACTCCCTCTGTCGTAATCCAATGCCGCATTTCCTGCATCCATCTTTTGTACTCACTCATGTTTTAGTTTATCACAAAGCAGGCTCACGAACAAGAATTTTGCCGCTGTCTGTCAGAATTTTGTACACGCATTTTCTTTACATCACAGATTTGTAACACTACAATAAAATTGTTACGAATTTGTTATCGTACATTTCAATATATCGTCACATTTTCCATATATTTGAATAGCGTATGCCATATATGGGAACACTGACTACAAGTACATATTTCCGTAGGAGAGCAAATCATGAAACATAAATTTCAGTTTTCCTACAAAAGACAAAAATTACTGACATTTACTTTGGTGGGAAGCAGTCTGCTCGTCTGTCTGATGAGTCAGGCACGCGAATTTCCATCGATCAAATTACCGCAAAAAGAATACCGACTAACCGGAACATCCCTGCAAAGTGTAAAGGAAATCGTTCCTTATTATGATTCCTGCAACACCGTCTACGATGATTCCCTCTATCAGGGCGAGATCGTCGTCACACAGGAAGGCACCGCTGGCCAGCAGGAAACAACTGCTTTGATCACCTATTTAAATGGACACGCTGTGTCCGAGGAGATCATCGATTCCCGCGTCATCACGCCCGCGATTGCCCGCGAGGTACATGTCGGAACAAAGGAGCGACCGGACTTTCTGATTCCAGTCGATGATTACGTCATCACTTCTTACGTCGGTCCGCGCTGGGGCAGATCGCACAACGGAATCGACCTCGCGGTCAATGTCGGCACGCCTGTCAAGAGTAGCACCGCCGGAACCGTCATACAATCCGGTTGGAACGGTGGCTACGGCATCAGTGTCTATGTGGACTGCGGCGATGGCATGGTCATCCGTTACGGACATCTGTCTGAAACTTCTGTCGAAGTCGGACAGACCGTCGCACAAGGCGATCTGCTTGGACTTTCCGGCAACACCGGAAACAGCACCGGACCACATCTGCATTTTGAAATGCGGGTGAATGATGAGGTTGTTGATCCATTAGAATACGTGAAGCTACAATAAAATAGCTGGGGGTATTTGATTGGAATAATTTAATTTTTACATTTGGGTGGGGTGGAAATTTTCATAAGAAGATATGTAATAGGATTTCCAATCACTGCTTGTCCCAACACACACCCAAGTGTATTATCAAAGATATCATCAAATTCAAACAAGCCCCGGCACAGCCAAAGCTGCAAGCCTTCAATACTTGTAGAAATCAGAATTCCAGTAACCAACGCCAGCCAAATACCTCGTTTCCGTCCACTCGCAAGCGGCAGCAATGCACCAATCGGAACAAACAACGCAATATTCAGCAGAATCTCCCAAAACAAGCTATGTGTATATCCCTCTTCAAAGGCATGATACACTACCTTCCACGACCAGAACCATTCATACTCCGCCTGCCTTGTCCCTGGCTGCCGCATAAACACAGTCGAACCAAATACAAGCATCAGATATGTCACAAGCAATAACACAGAAACTGCCTGCACCCAACGAATATGCTTGCGTAGCACTTGTATCAATAAAATGGCTGTTACTCCTATCAAAACCGAGAAAAATACAACCGCTTCAAACGCGGTCCACTCTGGATAATATTTTATAAATATCTGATTGAGATCCATATGTTTCCCCTTTCCTTGTGTAGTATAGCACAAGTTTTTATCCTCAGATATAACCTGTATTTTTTATCAAAATTACAAAAACCGGGCTTGGCGATTCTGCATGAAATATAGCAGAAAATGCACGAAAGTGAAAAAGTATGCTCTCCTGCGCGTCAATTGTGCCACCCCCCTTGTTTTTTCTTCCACTTATGTTACGATAAATGTGTTCAAAGCAAACACCTTTGGACATCTTGGGGAGAGGATGAGTTGCTGATGTTCGGAAGCAGCTCAGATGTGTGTTTTATATAGAAATACCGTGTGGATTGGGGAATCCACACGGTATTTTGCGTTACTGTTTTAATTTGATGTGTTTTGACCTATAGCTTAGTCAAATATTATTCTGACAAACCTTTATAGTAATCAATTACGTTTACAAACGGAATAACAACTTTTCCGCTGTCAAAAATATTAGATGTTATCGATTCTATTTTTCCTCTTGCAATGCTAATCAGAGCTGCAGCTCCATTTATGATTACAAGCTGTTTAAAATCTTCTTCCTCAGTATTTTTTTCTGATAGGAATGCTCCTTCTAAAGATAGTTCTAATTTAAAATTTCGATCTTCTGCCTGCTCTATCTCTACTTCAAAATCTATAGCCATTTGCGAAAAAAGGCCTTCGTCAATATTTTCAAAACTAGGCTCATTAATATTAAGACCAAAACTTCTTTTTGCCTCTTTTTGAACATTCACTATGTTATTTTCAACAGAAATCTCTTTAATCGTTGTACCAACTAACTTTATTCCTGTTGCAATTCGATTTAACTCCATTATGCAATCGCCCCCTTATCATATACAAGTCGTAAATAACCATTATCCCGTCTTTTCTTTCCTACCTTTTCGCTCTCCCATTCCACAATATTATAATCAGATTTTACACATGGTTTATCCAAACTAACAAATAATTTCAAGTTTGTCTTTTGACAAATTTCATTTAATGTTCTTATCGTGAAATTATATTCCCTACTTTCCCACTTAGAAACCATTGCCTGCGTTACGCCCATATATTCAGCAAACTTTTGTTGTGTCATGCCCATGTCAAGTCTGCATCTTTCAATCTGCGCAGAAATCTTTGCTAACTCAACAATCGTTTTTACTTCAGACTTAGAAATACCTTCTGAAACCCAATTTGACTTCTTTGCATTTGCAATCTTTTCTGCAATTCCCATTTTCATATCCTCCATCTATAATCCTATTAAGTTAACTAAACAACCATTTTAGCCTCTTTTGAGCAGTTTCAATCGCTCTCTGATAATCTCCAGCACTTTTCTCTAAAAAGGCCGTAAGCAGTATTATGGTATCATCTTCAATCGTATAAAGTACTCTTACATTTTTCCTGGATTCTGGATGTCTAATACTATATAGTTTGTCAAATCCCGTTAACTTTTCAAATTGTGGCAAATCAATCGCTCGATCTTTTTCCTGTTCTAAAACTGCCAGATCTGCAATCAATTTTTTCTGATATCTCTGCCAAGGCGCATTTTCCCTCCACGCCTCATCAACTGCTTTTCGAAACTCTTTCTTTACACTTGAAATTGCATATATCTCTTCTAATTCTTCAATAAGTAATTGTTCTAATTCCACACCCCAAGTCTCCTCCTTCGCATTGTTATAATATAACTTATAAGTAATATTTTCAACAGTTTTTTATATTTATTATATTCAAAACTTTATTTTATATTCAATTTGATAAACTTTCTCTACTCGCCTCCTCACACTTTACCATAACAAGATTTGCCTGCGTTAACAAACTATCCTGTGACAAAGAATACATTTCTCCACATTTCCTAATAAATAAGTTTTCTGAGATATCCCATATCTATAAACAAATAAATGATTTTTCGTGTTTCTCTGAAGCCAATCAATCAACACATTTCTCCATGTTAAATCCGACTCTCCCAGCGCCAAACCATATGTACAAATCGTATCCGCAGAATTGATTATATTCACCGCCTCAACAACCCGCATCCTGTCATATTCTTCATTAAAAAAAGGTTTAACAAACGCTCTTTTTCCATTTCTTGATAGAGGATATGCTGCTTTCCATTGATTTTCATTGTCAATTCCTAACGTTGGATCATCCCCTAATTTACCATGAATATGGATTATCTGAGGTGCCCGATATGAATATTGATCAAACGCTTTCTCCATAGCATAATCAAAAACCTCTGTGTAATTAAACGAAATCGCCTGGATATTTCTACGCAGCCCTGCATCTCTTATACTCATTGTAGAATTCACATTATGAGATATTCCTTTGTAAAACCCAGAAAACGAATCCACCATCTCATCATGAATTATTTTTTCTTTTGCTTCATCATTTATCCTTTTGAAAAAAAGTTTCTGTTCTCTATCTAGATATTCTCTCATATATACAGAAAAATCCCTGACACATTCAACAAACTCTTTTTCCGTTTTTAGGGATTGCGCATAATCACACATCTCCATCTCGAAATCACCCCAACGATCTATATCCAATGATATTTCTCTTTTGAATGCCTCAATAATAGGAGATTTCGAATCTGAATTAACCATCCGAGAATCTCGTATTCATACCACAATTAAATCAAAACCATTTCCAATCAAAAATAAAGTCATTTTATCCCCCTTGTATAATCTTCAAAACTATTCAGCTCTACTATTCCCGCCGTGTATCAAACAAAAGTAACAACTACTGTGCTGCATACGACAGACAAATCATCATCACAATTTTAAATGCGAATTTTGTCTCACTTTCGTACATGGGAATTTTTCAGAGGTTCTCAACTATCGACATTTTTTCTAGAAAAAAGAATTTGCAATAAGAACGATAACTATATAGAATTCCCCTCACCCCTATAAGTCATGCTCCCACACATGTCTTATAACCATTATTCTACACAAATCTACAATTTTTTCCAGCACCACCTGCAAAATAAATTCTACCGCTTCAACCTTTCCATCCAGCGCCTCGGAAAAGAAGTCATCATCCATCAGCTTCAGTCTGTCAATCCGATTCAGATACTCTTCCTGCCTGTTCAACTCCATCTTCGCCATACACTCCTCCTGTATTGCCCCGGGGTGATGGTTCATCCATCCAACCTTGTCGACACAAAAACCATATCACAGGTGAAAATACATTGTAAAGCGTAAGTTTGGAACATTTAGGAAAAGCACGCAAGAATGCGGGGTACAGGCGAAAATAAATTTTAAAAACGTAAAAAAACCGCCGAAAGCACTACGCTCCCGACGGTCTCCCATCCCTAATCTCTCCTAAATATATCTCTCGTATACACCTTGTCCGCCACATCATCCAGACAAGCATCATACCGGTTCGCAATGATCGCCTGCGACAGATCATTGAACTGCGCCAGATCATTCACAACTCTGCCGCCAAAGAATGTGCTACCATCCTCCAAAGTCGGCTCATACACGATCACGGTTGCGCCTTTCGCCTTGATCCGCTTCATGACTCCCTAGATGGAACTCTGCCGGAAATTATCCGAATTACTTTTCATCGTCAAGCGGTACACACCAACGACAACTTCCTTTTCCTTCGAAGCATCGTAGTCTTCATTCGGTCCATACGCTCCAGCAATCTCCAGCACTCGATCCGCAATATAATCCTTCCTCGTCCGGTTTGATTCCACAATCGCTTCAATCAGGTTCTCCGGCACATCCTGATAGTTCGCCAACAACTGCTTTGTGTCCTTCGGCAGGCAATATCCTCCATAACCAAAACTTGGGTTATTGTAATGTGTGCCGATTCGCGGATCCAAACACACACCATTGATGATCTGCTGCGTATCAAAGCCCTTCATCTCCGCATATGTGTCGAGCTCGTTGAAATACGATACACGCAGTGCCAGATATGTATTTGCAAAAAGCTTGACCGCCTCTGCTTCCGTATACCCCATGATCAGCGTGTCAATATTCTCCTTGATTGCGCCTTCCTGCAACAGCCCCGCATATGTATGTGCCGCCGCAACCAGTCTCTCATCATCCATATCCGTTCCAACAATGATACGGCTTGGGTATAAATTATCATACAACGCCTTTGATTCCCGCAGAAATTCCGGACTGAAAATAATGTTTTCACAACAATATTTCTTCCGGATGGATTTCGTATATCCCACCGGAATTGTGGACTTAATTACCATAATTGCAGATGGATTATACTTCATTACCAATTCAATGACCGATTCTACTGCAGATGTATCGAAGAAATTCTTCTGACTGTCATAATTCGTCGGTGCCGCAATCACAACAAAATCTGCCCCCGCATAAGCCTCCTCTGCATCCAATGTAGCTGTCAGATTTAACGTTTTCTCTGCCAGATACTTCCCAATATATTCATCCTGAATCGGACTTATGTGATGATTGATCTTCTCACACATACGCTTGCTCGCACCCATGACATTTGTCGAATTGACTGCTTTATCTGTACTGATCAGCACAAAACGGTCGCAGTGATTTCGGATTGCCGCAAGTGCGGTTTTATAAGTGCCAAATACGTTGTTTTTGATCGCCTCGCAAGGACTTCCCTCCATGAGTGGCACATGCTTGTGTGCCGCCGCATGGTAGACGATCTGCGGTTTATACTCTTCAAACACACGCTCGATTCTGCAGCTGTCACGTACCGATCCAATCAGTACAGTCAGATTCAGTTTCGGGAAGTTATGTCGTAATTCCTGTTCAATCTCGTATGCATTGTTCTCATATACATCAAAGATGATAAGTCGTTCCGGCCGGCTTGCCGCGATCTGTCTGCAAAGCTCACTTCCGATCGAGCCGCCTCCACCGGTTACCAGCACACGTTTGCCCTCGATATAGCCGGTTATACTAGCAAGATCTGTCTTGATCGGTTCTCTTCCGAGCAGATCTTCCATAGAGATCGGCCGGAGCTTACTCAGCTTCACATCACCATCCACAATCTGGTAGATACCTGGCACGGTCTTCACAACACAATCCGTCTCGTTACATATATTAAGTATCTCCCGACGCTCATCCTTTGTTGCCGTTGGAATAGCAAAGATGATTTGATCGATCTTATGCAGCAAATATATCGTCTCTTGTTCCTGCTACCGGAACACCCTCGATAAAACGTCCATTCTTGTTCTTATTATCATCAATAAAACATTTCACACGCATGTTGTTGAGCTTGGATGACCGCTGGATTTCTCGCATCAGCGTCTGTCCTGCCGCACCGGCTCCAATAACCATGACATTGTCCACCTGCTTGCCATGTGCCCGGTTTCGTTCTGTGACAAAGATACGATACGAATACCGCAGTCCGATCACACATACATATTCCAGAACAAATCCTAATATATAGTAGGAAATCGGCATACGCTGCAGGAAGATCGTGATTCCACACAGATTGATCAGTCCTGCGATCAATGTCGCGTTCGTCATTGGCAGTAATTCACGGATGCCAAGGAACCGCCATATTCGTTTGTACATACTTGTGAGCCAGAAGACTGTCAGCGTGATAACCGTTCGAACCGGTATATATATAATCCACGCTTCCAGATATTTGATATCGATTGCTGAGAACCGGCAGTCAAACCGCAGCCACAATGCAACCGCATACGCAAAATTAACTACAACTGTATCGTACACCATAAGCATCACTGCGACAATATGCCAGTGCTGAATTTTGAACTTTTTCTCTCCCATGTTTCCCATTTCTCCCTGTCACCGGACGCCACGCCCGGAAATTTTATCTTTTGTTACCATTCATCTCCAAAAATATAGTATAGCAATTTGTGAATTGCAATAGACCTTGCAAAATTGACACTTAATCTGTCATAATTGGTATTCGTCCTTGTAAATAGGGAGTTTTCTGGCATACTTTCTGCATTTTTCGTTTGTGCAATTTGTTGCCTGAATGCGAGAATTTTTGTTGTGCTTTGACTATTTTTATTATATAATGAGGGCAGTGTTTTATGAAAGGAAGGTATTATACATGAAATTTGGTTACTTTGATGACGCAAATCGTGAGTACGTCATTACTTCGCCTAGAACTCCATATCCATGGATCAATTACTTAGGCACACAGGGGTTCTTCTCCCTGATTTCCAACACTGCCGGAGGATATTCCTTCTACAAAGACGCTCGTCTTAGAAGAATCACTCGTTACCGTTACAACAACGTACCTATTGATATGGGTGGACGTTATTTCTATATCAATGAGAACGGTACGATCTGGAACCCGGGCTGGTCTCCAGTGAAGACAGAGCTGGATGCTTATGAGTGCCGTCATGGTATGGGTTACACAGTGATCACAGGTAAGAAGAACGACCTGAAGGCTGAAGTAACATTCTTCGTACCACAGAATTACGACGGAGAAGTACAGCAGGTAGTTTTGACAAATGAGAGCGACAAAGCTAAGACATTCTCCTTCTTCTCATTTGCTGAGTGGTGTCTGTGGGATGCACAGGACGACTGCACAAACTTCCAGAGAAACTTCAGTACTGGTCGTGTAGAGGTAAAGGATTCTACCATCTACCACAAGACTGAGTACAGAGACAGACGTGATCATTACGCATTCTATTCTGTAAATGACACCATCGATGGTTACGATACAGACCGTGATGCATTCATCGGTTTGTACAATGGTTTCCACAATCCACAGGCAGTTGAAGCTGGTAAGGCTAACAACTCCTTTGCAGATGGCTGGTCACCAATCGCTTCTCATTATAAAGAGATCACACTTGCTCCGGGCGAGTCTAAGACACTCATCTTCATCCTTGGTTATGTAGAGATGCCAGTTGAGGAGAAGTTCGAAGCAGATGGTAAGACTATTAATAAGGTAAAGGCTCTTGCTATGATGGACAAGTACAACACACCTGAGAAGGTTGCTGCTGGTCTTGCAGAGCTGAAGGCTACTTGGGATAATCTCCTTGGAATCTTAAATGTTGACACACCAGATGACAAGGTTAACCGTATGGTTAATATCTGGAACCAGTATCAGTGTATGGTTACATTCAACCTTTCACGTTCTGCTTCCTACTTCGAATCAGGTATCGGTCGTGGTATGGGATTCCGTGATTCAAACCAGGATATCCTCGGTTTCGTTCACCAGATTCCAGACCGTGCAAGAGAGAGAATTATTGATATCGCTTCAACTCAGCTTGAGGATGGCGGTTGCTACCATCAGTATCAGCCACTGACCAAGAAGGGTAACTCCGATATCGGTGGTGACTTCTCCGATGATCCATTGTGGATGATCCTTTCTGTTTCCGCTTACATCAAGGAGACAGGCGACTGGGGTATCCTCGATGAGATGGTTCCTTATGATAACGACGAGTCTAAGGCAAAGCCAATGCTTGATCACTTGAAGGTTTCCTTCTACAAGATCGTAAATAACCTTGGACCTCACGGACTTCCACTTGCAATGCGTGCAGACTGGAATGACTGTATCAACCTGTCATGCTACTCTGACACACCAGGTGAGAGCTTCCAGACATATACAAACCCTAAGTTCGCTGCTGAAGGCGGTTACTCTAAGGTTGCTGAGTCTGTTATGGTTGCTACACTCTTCACATATGCAGGTCCAAACTATGTATCTATCCTGAAGCACCTTGGCAAGGATGACGAGGCAACAGCTGCTCAGGCTGAAATCGATAAGATGAAAGCAAACATCATGGAATCCGCTTGGGATGGCGACTGGTTCATCCGTGCATACGATGCAAACGGCGAGAAGATGGGTTCTAAGGAATGTGAAGAAGGTAAGATCTTCATCGAGCCACAGGGCTTCGCAATCATGTCTGAGATTGGTAAGGATCAGGGCTGTGATATGAAGACACTTGCAGCTATCGATGAGAGACTGAATACAAAGCATGGTCTTGTACTGAACAACCCAGCATATACAAAGTACTACATCCAGTACGGTGAGATCTCTACATATCCGGGCGGATACAAGGAGAACGCTGGTATCTTCACACACAACAATGCATGGATCATCTGTGCTGCTGCTTACGCTGGTCAGGGTGATCAGGCATTCAAGTACTACTCAGAGATCGCTCCTGCATTTACAGAAGAGACATCTGATATCCACAAGACAGAGCCATATGTATATGGACAGATGATCGGTGGTAAGGATGCTGGTTCTGATATCGGTCAGACAGGCAAGAACTTCGGTCAGGGTAAGAACTCATGGCTGACAGGTACAGCTGCTTGGAACATGGTAGCTATTTCTCAGTACATCCTTGGTGTACAGCCTGACTTCGACGGTTTGAAGATTGATCCTTCTATCCCTTCTGCTTGGGATGGTTTGAAGGCTTCCCGTCAGTTCCGTGGCGACACATATGATATCGAGGTTAAGAACCCAGATCACGTATGCAAGGGTGTTAAGAGCATGACTGTTGATGGCAAGGCAATCGACGGAAATGTAATCCCTGTTGCTGGTGATGGCAAGGCTCATAAGGTTGAGGTTGTTCTTGGTTAATTGATAACTAACGAGACAATTCACAGATAAAAATAGCAGCGGCTGCACATCGTGCAGCCGCTGTTTTTGTATGCAGTCACCACATAAAAAAGGCACCACCCGACAGGTGATGCCCTCATATGTAGAAATTCGGTCCTAAGTCCCGATTAGTCCTCGATACCGTTGTTCTTAAGGTAATTAACAACATCCTCTACAGTTGCCATAGCAGCTACGTCATCTGCAGGGATCTCACAACCATACTCCTCTTCCAAAGCCATAACAAGCTCATAAAGATCCAAAGAATCTGCGCCAAGATCATCCTTGAAAGATGTTGAGAGTTCGATTTCGCTCTCGTCAACGCTAAGCTGGTCTGCAATAATTTCCTTTAACTTTTCTAACATACTATTAGTCTCCTTTTACATTTCATTTTATAACTGCACTTGCATATCGGCTAAGTGACTCTCATACAGAAAATATACAACAGCCCTATACTATATGTCAAGCTAGTATTCGTATTTTTAATAAGCGTGGCTAAAAAGCAATCCGCTCAAACTCTGGTACAGGCATTGGCTTTGCAAAATAAAATCCCTGCGCGATATCACAGTTAGAATTCTTCAGGAAATCCACATGTGCCTTTGTCTCGACGCCTTCCGCGATTACCTGCAAATGCAGATCCTTCGCCATACCGATGGTGTGATTTACCACAATCTTGCCCTTCTCCGAAGCGATCTCACTATCAAGGAATTCCTTGTCGATCTTGATCGTATCGACCGAGATATTTCGAATCAGATTCAATGAGGAGAATCCGGAACCAAAATCGTCCACCTCCAGCTTAAATCCCAGCTTCTGAAGACGGTCAAGCACACGATTCAGCTCTTCCGGCTTGTCTAAAAACAGAGATTCTGTGATCTCCAGATTCAGCATATCCGGTGTGAGATCGTATTTGTGGATCAGCTCCATCAACGCCTTTTCCAGATCGTTGTGCTGAATATGATATCTCGATATATTCACGGATATCGGCACAACCGAACGTCCCTGATCCAACCAGCGGCGGATATTCTTACACGCCTCTTCCCACATGTATTCATCCAGCTTCAAAATAAAGCCGTTCTTCTCAAATAACGGAATGAAATCGTTCGGCGGGATCAAGCCCTTCTCTGGATGCTGCCATCTGCAAAGCACTTCGGCACCACACAGGGAGTTGTCTTTCAAACGATACTTCGGTTGCAGATACATCTGATATTGATGCTCGGTCAGCGCCTTCTCCATATCCTGCTCGATCTGTCCGGCACGCAGCATCTCCTCGCGGTAATGCTCATCATAAAATGCACAGAACTTCATGATATTACCCTTTACGGTACGCTCTGCCATCATCGCACGGTCGCACATCAGATTCACTGGAATACTTCGGTCGTTCACCAGATAAATACCGAACTTTGTCACGATATCATACTGGAATGGATTGTTGCTGATCTTCTTGCGCAGCTTCTCAATCTCTTTGATGATCTCGCCCTTTTTATCATAGCTCATATAAAAGACGAACATATCCGAATGCAATCTTGCGTAATTGTTCTGATTGCCATATGTCTCCTGCAATACCCGCGCTACAAAACGGAGCACCTGATCGCCCTCCGCAATACCGTGGATATCGTTAATATTCTTAAAACGCTCAATGTCTAACAACACAATTGCATAATTATTGTATAAATCCTGAATCGCAACCTGCGTCTGATCATAAAACCGAATCCGGTTCGAAATGCCAGTCAGCTTGTCCACCTCGTCTGGTGTATGATCCATCAGCTTGACTGCCTGCTCCATCATATTCTGCATAACTACCTGCTCATTGTCGCCAAGTGCGACCAATGTTGCAAGCACAGCGTCTCTGCCATCAAACCATGCAATATCATGATAACGCCACGTTGCCACGCCATCAAGCAGCTCCTCATAACGCTCCCGCACCAGCGGTGCCTGTGTCTTGATATGCTGCATCGGGCAGTCCATACACGGAGTTTCCTTCGTACAAAGCACCTCATGACAAATCATGCCGACACGATTTCCCATCAATTCAATCGCCTTGTCATTCTGATACAGAATCTCAAAGCTGGAACGGTCAATGACGATGCTTGCCTCACATCCGACATTTAAAATGGAGTGAATGACCTGCTTCGTCTCCTGCATATTTAATTCATCGGTTATCATACCGAAATTCATATATTCGCTTCCTTTTATCAGGTAAATATTTATTTAGTAAACAACACAGATTTACTATAACAATGATGGAATTTTATGTCAATCGAAATCAGTCAAATACTTACAAATACTTGTGATTTTCTATGTTTTTACTAGATTCTTTTCCTCGTTTTATATAATTTTTTGGTTGACAGAATGTGTATTATTCACTATACTAAATAATAAGAATTATTACTATTTTATGATATAGTATCAATACTATTCGTATACAGATAATGTGCAGAGTACGTTAACTCATATATTGTTCAGAGTGTGTTAGCTCATATATTGTGCATACAGTGTATTAGTATATATAGTAACGGAGGTATCTATGGCAGCAAGCAAATATAGTCATCAACGAGAAGCAATTATAAACTTTCTGACTGGCAGAACCGATCACCCGACTGCGGATGTTGTCTACCAGTATTTGCGGAACGACCTCCCAACGATCAGTCTCGGTACAGTATATCGGAACTTAAACCAGATGGCTGCGTCCGGCAGGATTCTGCGTCTGCATGTAGACGGAAAAACCGATCACTACGACGCCTGCACCGACCCACATGCCCACCTTTTATGTACGAAATGCGGTGCCGTGCGTGATATCCATATGAATTTCGAGGATGATCTGATTGCACAGGCTGCAGAAATCTCACCATGCCGCGTGGATGACGTATCTGTATTGTTTACTGGTTTGTGTGAAGAGTGCGCAGACAGTGTAGACGATGAACTGTGATGGGTGATAAATCATAATTGGTGTTGAACTGTAATTGATGAAAAATCGCCGGTTCATAACAAATTCCCCAATATTTGACTTCTGTGTCTGTCTTACTGGGTAAATTATACGTAAAAACAAAAAACTCCCCAACCATTTACGCTCTCAAGCAGCTTCCGGTTGGGGAATTTTTAGTTATATGAATTTATTCCCCAATCAGCCACTTTCTAGCCAGCTTCCAACTGGGGGATTTTTATTCTACTGCATTTTTTACCCAACAGTCACCCAATAATCAGTACTACTGCATCAGAATCATTGGGTTGATTGGCACACCATTCTTCATCAGCTCGAAAAATACATGTGTACCTTCCTCAGTATAGTAACTGCTTGGAGGAGCAACCTCGCCGATATTCTGCGCGGTTGTAATCGTATCACCCTCGGCGACAGTGACATTCATCAACTGTCCGTAGATTGCTTTGAATCCATTTCCCATGATTACGGTCACGGTCGTTCCGTGCTCTTTATCCTCGCTGACAGACTCGACAACACCCTCATAGGCTGCCAATACATTTTCGCCCTCATCTGCAGCGATCAGGATACCCGGATTGCAACGATAAGAACGAAGTGTCTTGAAGTATACGGTTGTGTCCATGCTGTATGGCAAGATGACCTTTCCATCTACTGGCCATACGAGCGTGCCACCTTCGTTGTAGGCATTCGCAACAACCACACCATCTTCATTGACGATCACGCCATCACTGCTTGTCTCTGCAGTCTCTTGGGATGATGCATTGCTGTCACTTGTACTTTCATCTGTATTTTGTGCGCTTTCATTTGCTCTGTTTTCTGTATCCACACTTTGTGCATCTTCATTTGCAGCTATTTCCTGTGCTGTCTGATTGTCCGCATCGGTATCGCCCGCAACTGCTTCGTCAGAATTTGCCTCCGCGGTTTCCGGCATCTCCACCTTTGTCTCAGCAACCTGTTCCGTTGTTTCTGTTACCTCCGGTGCATTCAGATCCACCGTCTGCTTGTCTACTCCAAACTCGCTTTTGTAAGTATTGTAATTATAGATTACCATCAGACCAACGAACGCCAGAACGCCTGTGCCTATCGCAATATACAGTCCCTTTGTCCGCAAAAATTCTTTGAATCGGTCCATACTCTGCCTCCTTTTGATTTGCTAATGCTAGTATGGACACATTATTTTCCTTTTATTCAATTATTTTCTTTTTGCTCGATTATTTTTCCTTTGGTGGCGATCACCGCACGCTCATAACGCGCCTTGACGGATTTGTAATTCTCCCTGCCCCATTTTGCGATGTAATCTTCTTCCGTATAATATTGAAATTCCAGATCTGACGCCTGTATTACGGTCGCGTCTCCCATCGCATAATACACCTTCGTCCGAAGCGCGACCGCCTGTGCCTGCAAATAGCTGTCATCCGCGCTTGCATCCACGATTCCCGGCATGATATGCGCTACATATTTTTCCACATCCACCAGCTCATTTCCCGCTTTCGTCTGCACCAGCACATCTCTCCCGGTTGAAATGCGTTCCAGCGAGACAGTCCCGTCCCCCTGCTTTCCATTCACGCAGAATGTGACGAGACACGGCACCACAATTGCACAGACAACCGCCACTAAAATATATGGAAATACTTTCATATACAACAACCCTTTTCTTGCTCGTTTTATTATATGTACAAACGCGGAGCAGCATGCTGTATTTTTGTATGTGTACTCGCGATTGCTTCCGGCTTGACATATTCCGTATAATGTCTATAATAATAGCAGAGTGTTTGTCATATATGGCTGCGCGAAGGGGCACACCACCACGGGTGTGGTTTTTTCGCGTGGCTTTTTTGATATTTTATAAACGGAGGTTTCAAATATGGAGAATAACAACGATGTTTTCATGCTTGGCGGACATGAGTTTCATTCCCGCTTTATCTTAGGTTCTGGAAAATACAATTCCCACCTGATCCGTGCGGCAGTCGAATATGCCGATGCCGAGATCGTCACGCTCGCCCTGCGCCGTGCCAATACCAGACCAGAAGAGAATATTCTGGACTTTATCCCGAAGAACGTAACGCTGCTGCCAAACACATCCGGCGCAAGAAATGCAGAGGAAGCAATCCGTATCGCCCGCCTCGCCCGTAAAATGGCTGGCACTGATTTCGTCAAGGTCGAGATCATGCGCGATTCCAAATACCTGCTTCCTGACAATCAGGAGACGATCAAAGCGACCGAAGTCCTCGCAAACGAAGGCTTTGTCGTTATGCCTTACATGTATCCAGACCTGAATGTTGCCCGTGATCTGGCAAATGCAGGCGCCGCCTGTATCATGCCGCTCGCATCGCCGATTGGTTCCAACAAGGGTCTTGCAACAAAGGATTTCATCCAGATTCTGATTGATGAGATCGACCTCCCGATCATCGTCGATGCCGGTATCGGACGCCCTTCACAGGCTTGTGAAGCAATGGAAATGGGTGCCGCTGCCATTATGGCGAACACCGCGATTGCAACTGCCGGTGATATCCCGATGATGGCAAGCGCATTTAAGGATGCAATCATCGCCGGTCGTAAAGCTTATCTGGCAGGACCTGGGCGCGTACTCGACAAGGGCGGCGCAGCTTCCGATCCTCTGACCGGATTTTTGCGATAGGAGGAAAATAACGAATGGAACAAGAATATACGATAGCTAATTCCTACCTCTCCCCGGAAGCGCAGAAGCGCAAGAAGGACTTGGAGGAAAACCCGGCATCCCGCACCAACCATATGGAATATATGGACGGCATGGAAGTGCTGGATTCTGATATCAAGGACAAGGTGCGCGCAGCCATGCAGTCCTATGATTACAACGCTTACACTGACGCAGATGTCCGCACAGCCCTTGCAAATGCGAAGCAGGGACACTGTGGCATTGAAGATTTCAAAGCACTTTTATCCCCTGCCGCACTTCCACATTTGGAGGAAATGGCTACTCTGGCACAGAAGGAGCGGTTGGCACATTTCGGCGACTGTGTATACATTTTCACCCCGCTATACATTGCAAACTATTGCGAGAATTACTGTGTATACTGCGGTTTCAACTGCTACAACCACATTCACAGAAAGAAGCTTACCGAAGCAGAAATGGAAGCAGAGATGAAGGTCATCGCAGATTCCGGCATTGAGGAAATCCTGATGCTGACCGGCGAGAGCCGCGCCGTAAGTGACGTGAAATACATCGGCGAAGCGTGCAAGCTGGCGCGGAAATATTTCCGGAATATCGGTCTGGAGATCTACCCGGTCAATACCGACGAATATCACTATCTTCACGAATGCGGTGCCGACTACATCACTGTCTTTCAGGAGACTTACAACCCAGACAAATATGAGACGCTTCATCTGATGGGACACAAGCGTGTATGGCCATACCGGTTTGATGCGCAGGAACGCGCGCTTCGCGGTGGCATGCGCGGTGTCGGATTCTCCGCGTTACTCGGACTTGATGACTACCACACAGATGCTCTTGCAACAGCCCTGCACGTATATTATTTACAGCGCAAATACCCTCATGCGGAAATGTCTATTTCCTGTCCGCGTCTTCGTCCGATCATCAACAACGACAAGATCAATCCAAAGGATGTCCACGAAAATGTCCTCTGCCAGATCTTATGTGCTTACCGGTTGTTCCTGCCATTTGCAGCAATCACCGTTTCTTCCCGTGAGGAAGCGCGTTTCCGCGATGGTATCATCCGCATCGCCGCAACTAAGATTTCCGCAGGCGTATCGACCGGTATCGGTGACCACAAGGAAAAGTACGAAGCACACGAAGTAACAAAGATAGATTCTGTCCAGAAAAGTGTGAATAATAGCGCACAGACAGACGATGGTCTGGCATGCGCAAATGACGGTTCACCGGCTGATGCTGCAGATGCTGGTGATGAGCAGTTCGAGATTGCTGACAACCGTAGCTTCGAGGAAATCTACGATGCCATCCGCGCGCAGGGCATGCAGCCGGTATTGAACGACTACTTGTACACAGAGGAGTATCATAATTAGGTTGTGGGGATTCTAATTTAGACTGGTAGCATCATGGCTTTATTAGTTATTGGTTGGGGAAATTTTAGCTATTTAGATTTTTTACCCAAGTTTCCTTAATTTAATTGTCTACTTGTTGGGGAGATTTCCTACAATACGGTTTTTCTCCCCAACTTGCTATAGTCTAATTACCTATTTATTGGGGGAATTTTGTACTATTTAATTTTTCACCCAATTTGCCATAGCTTAATCGCCTACTTGTTGGGGGATTTTTGCACTATTCAATTTTTTACCCAATTTGCCATGGCTTAATCGCCTACTTGTTGGGGGAATTTTGTACTATTGAAGTGGTAAACTAATTTTGGACACAGAGGGGGGTATTTTGGGACACAGATAT